>JACCDV010199777.1_pt1 | contig 92222 bp, 73 predicted proteins | sample 7446131 | NCBI WGS metagenome assembly JACCDV01 (sample SAMN15323448, study PRJNA562643) | freshwater metagenome | isolation source: river surface water | place: USA:Blue River Watershed | collected 2017-08-17 | reverse complement strand
ATCGAGAACATGGCTTCATCCCGCTCGACCAGATCGGTCTTACCGCAGCGAATCTCGATATCATGCGGCGCGCGATCGCTCGGCCGCATGGACTTATCTTGATCTCCGGTCCGACGGGTAGCGGTAAGTCAACGACACTCTATTCCATGCTCTCTGAGCTCGACCGCGAACACAAGAATATTCTCTCGCTTGAAGATCCGATCGAATACTTCGTTGAGGGCATCATTCAGTCACAGATGCACCCGGAGATCGGATACACCTTTGCAACGGGCTTGCGCACCACACTCCGTCAGGACCCAGATGTGATCATGGTGGGTGAAATTCGCGATGGAGAAACTGCAAAGCTGGCGATTCAGGCAGCACTCACTGGTCACTTGGTGCTCTCTACAATTCACACCAACGACGCGGTCGGTACGATCCCTCGTCTCATCGACATGGGTGTGGAACCGTACCTGATCCCTCCGGTCTTGATCGCATCGATCGCACAGCGTCTCGTGAAGCGTTTTTGCGACGGAGCGGCACAGGAGCAGCCGATCACGCCGAGTGCGAAGGCGGCGATCGAGGCAGAGCAAAATTCATTGCCGGAAAAGTTTCGATTTAAAGCACCAGACACGATCTACGAAGCAGTACGAACACCGACGTGTCCGACAGGTATGCATGGTCGTATGGCCGTGTTCGAGGTATTGGAAATGACGCCGACGATCGAAAAGATCGTGCTGAAAGACCCTGTCGAATCAAAGATCTGGCAGGCAGCACGCGCCGATGGCATGCTCACCATGCGAGAGGACGCCATCCTCAAATCAATGGAAAAGAAAACGCCGTTTTCCGAGATCAATAACCTCAGTTCACTCATGCTTTCAAACGATGCAGAAACAGAGGCGGAGCTGAAGACTGAAGCGCCAGCAGCGCCGACCACCTAACCATATGTCTGAAACAAAACCATCAATGGTGCTCTTGGTCGACGACGACCGATTCTTGCTGCAGATGTACGGCATGAAATTCAAGAGTGAAGGATTCGATGTACATGCAGCATCGTCGACTAATGAGGCGCTGGAGCTCCTGCGTCACGGATTGGATCCCGACGCAATTGCGTTCGATATCACCATGCCAGAGCACGATGGCTTTTTCTTTTTGGAGTCGCTTCGGACTGAAAAGCTTGCAGTCAAGGCGAAGAAGATCGCGCTCACAAATCAGCAGAGCGAGGAAGAAAAGAACAAGGCATTAGAGCTGGGTGCAGACGAATACATCATTAAAGCGACAATGATCCCGTCAGAAGTTGTCAACACGGTCCGTGCTGCGCTTTCGGGCAAGAGCACGTCATAATGATGACTATGGATTACGCCGCACAACTCAAGAAATATGTGACTGTCGTGTTGCACGAAGGTGCTTCGGATCTTCACTTCTCAACGGGCACACATCCAACAGTGCGTGTTGCAGGTTCGCTCGCCCCGATGCTCAAGGAAGACATCCTTACGGCCGAGGACACTCGTGGCTATGCGCATGCACTTCTTTCGCCGGAGCAGGAAAAGAGATTTTTTGCCAACCAAGAGATCGACTTCGCATTCGAGGCGGATGATGGTGTTCGTTTTCGCGGCAACGCGTTTTTCCAGCGTGGCTCAATTTCGATCGCGCTTCGTCTCATCCCAAAGAACATTCGCCCGCTCTCGGAGCTCAACGTGCCGGATATCATTGCGTCGTTTGCTCGACGCTCACAAGGATTCTTTCTCGTAGTGGGTCCGGTCGGGCAGGGCAAAACCACCACGCTCGCTGCATTGATCGAGCTCATCAATACCGAGCGCATGGAACACATCGTGACCATCGAGGATCCGATTGAATACATTTTTGAACCAAAGCAATCGTTGATCGATCAACGAGAAGTGCGAATCGATACAAAGGATTTCGGGACGGCACTCACAGCGGCTTTTCGACAAGACATCGATGTGATCTTGGTGGGAGAAATGCGCGATTCTGCCACCATGGCAGCTGCGGTCACTGCTGCAGAAACAGGTCACTTGGTGTTCTCGACGCTTCACACGAACAATGCTGCACAGACCATCGATCGTATCATCGACGTCTTCCCAGAAGGGCAGCAGGATCAGATCCGACTGCAGCTTGCCGCCTCGCTCGCGGGTATCTTTAGTCAGCGACTTGTGCCGCGTATATCCGGTGGGCTTATTCCAACGTGTGAATTGCTCATCAATACGAAAGCCGTCTCAAATCTTATTCGTGAAAAACGAACACACGAGATCAATACGGTCATCGAAACGTCGTCTACAGAAGGCATGATCGATATGAATCGCTCTCTTGCTGAGCTTGTCGCGCGTGGGGAGATCACGACTGAAACCGCGTATCAATATTCGTTGAACCCGAACGTGCTCGATAAACTTCTCTAGCCATGGCCGTATTCGAATACAAGGCCCTCGATCAGCAAGGCAACCAGCGTGATGGCACGGTGGATGCTGTAAATATGGATGTCGCGATCGCGGCACTGCAGCGACGAGGCCTGATCATCTCGTCCATCGACGAGCAAGGAAAAAAGATCACGATGACTTCGTCGATCCCATTCTTTAGCGGTGTTCGTCACTCAGACATCGTGATGGTGTCTCGTCAGATCACGACACTCTTCGAGGCCCAAGTCTCGGCACTGCGTGCGTTTCGTCTTTTGGCAGCAGAAGCACGTACTCCACAACTGGGCGAGATCCTGAGCGAGATCGGAAATGATATCCAGAGCGGAGCAACGATCTCTGCGGCACTTTCAAAGCACCCAAATGTATTCTCAAGTTTCTACGTGAACATGGTGCGTGCAGGTGAGGAGAGCGGTAAGCTCGACGAAACATTTTCGTTCCTCGCAGATTACCTTGATCGCAACTACGAGATCACACAAAAGGCTCGTAACGCACTCATCTACCCGGCATTCATTCTCACCACATTTGCAGTGGTGATGACGCTGATGATGACACTCGTTATTCCGAAGCTCGCACTCATGCTCAATGATGTAGGCCAGCAAGTGCCGATCTACACACGTATCGTTATCGGAGCGAGTTCGTTCATTCGACAGTACATTTTCCTCATTTTGATCATGCTCGGCATCGGAGCTGTGTTCATGGCCCGCTACTCCCAGACAGAAAATGGTAAAGAGCTCATTTCTCGCGCTCGACTTGAGATGCCGGTGATCGGCAATATCTTCCAAAAGATCTATCTTTCGCGTCTTTCAGACAACCTCTCGACCATGCTTCGCTCGGGTATTCAGATCTTGCGTGGGCTTGAGATCACGGCAAATGTCGTTGAAGACGCTACCTATGAAAAGATCCTTGGCCTTGCCGCTGCTGACGTAAAGGCTGGCCTACCGGTTTCGGAGGCACTGCGTAAGCATAAAGAGATCCCAGGTATCGTTGTTGCGATGATCAAGATCGGCGAGGAAACAGGTAACATGGGCGAAATTTTGGAGACAATGGCTCGCTTCTATCGCCGAGAGGTGAATAATGCGGTGGATACGATGGTGGATCTCATTGAGCCGCTCATGATCGTGGTGCTCGCTGTTGGCGTGGCAGGCCTTCTCGCGGCGATCCTCGTGCCGATCTACAACTTGGCATCAAGCTTCTAGCAAAAAACGCTTATTTTATGCCACAAATGTGTTGTGTTATCCACATGATGGGGAAGATGTGAAGGAATACGGGTATAGAATGTGAGGACACGTGAACCGTGTTAGCAAAATTATTATTTAATATTTAACGCATGAAAAAAGATTATTCACGAGGGTTTACCCTCATCGAACTCCTCGTCGTGATCGCGATCATCGGCATTCTTTCTGCTGTGGTCCTCACGTCACTTGGTACCGCTCGCGGTAAGGCTCGTATTGCCTCGGTTCAGCAAACTCTCCATGGTGTTCAGGCTGCTGCAAACATCTGTCTCAATGATGGCTTGACAATCACGTTGCCAGGTTCTGATGCACAAAACCTCTCAACGACAGCACTTTGCACGGGCAATTCTGGTGCATATGTTGCATTGCCAGCAGGTTGGACGTGGTGCGACAACAACGGTGGTACAGGTACGTGCTCAACGACTGGCGCGGGCTCTACAACCGTATTGTCTTCGCAGAACACATCCGGATTCTTCCTTGTAGCGGCATCGGTCACCGACCAGGCGATCGTATGGTGCAGCGACTCAACGTGCGCAAAGCTTCCGTAATCTCAAACGGATACCTGCAAAAGACCCGCCTTGGCGGGTCTTTTGTATATATACACAGCGCTCGTCATAGACTTCCACATTTATGAATTCATGCGTGATATCCTTGTTGCATGCGAATCAATCTGGTACGACGCCAGCCGTCGGGCTTTACGATCATTGAACTTCTTGTGGTGATAGGCATTATCGGTATCCTTGCTGCTGTTATTCTTTCAGGTACCGCTTCTGCTCGAGGGAAGGGTCGACAATCTGCTGCGCTTCAAACCATGAAGAGTATTCATGACGCTGCAATGATATGTGTGAGCACAAATCCTGCGACCGCAACATTGTGCTACCCAGGTGGAAATACAGGCGGCTGCTCAGCGACCGCTATCGGAGATACTCAAAATGGAGGTGGTGGCCCCCTATGCACTAATAACTCGAGCGCACGATACAGTATGCTCCCGGCGGGGTATGTATACTGCAACGGTACCGCGACGGTTCAAAGCCAAACGGATTGTGGCGATGATACGTCTGGCCCCACATCTGGCAGTTTTCGTATCAGAGCAGAAAATGCAATCGATGGGATACTCATTACATGCGATGAGACAGGGTGCAATGCAACGACCGACAGCAACTAACGCCATATGACTAAACACAACGCTGGATACACGCTTATTGAACTTCTCGTTGTGATTGCGATCATCGGCATCCTTTCTTCGGTGGTCCTGACGTCTGTTGGACAAGCGCGTGCAAAGGCGCGTGTTGCTGCAGTACAGGAACAGCTACACGGTATTCAAACAGCAGCAAATCAGTGTGTGAACGATGTTATCCCGGTAAATATTCCAACCGAAACAAATGACGGAGGAGCGGGGCCACTCTGTGCTGGCTTGAATGCAGTGTATGGAAGTTTACCAGCCGGCTGGATCTACTGTGATGATACCGCTGGTTCTCAGTCAGATACCGACTGTGGTAACGATGTCTCCGCCCAGACTGGCATAACCTTTACCGTGAGTGTCGAGAGTAATGTAGACGGTCAGCGCGTGACATGTACAGAATCTACGTGCACAACATCTGCAGACACCGACTAACGTATATCAATGTATATGATTCAGAAAACGATCCGCAAAACAGGCTTTACGCTTATCGAGCTCCTCGTTGTTATGGCAATCATTGGGATTCTTTCAGCGGTTGTGCTTACGTCGCTCAATGGCGCTCGACAGAAGGGTCGTGATGCGCGTCGTATCTCTGATGTTAAGCAGATCCAGCTTGCGCTTGAGCTTTACTACGACGCAACGAATCAGTATCCGGTTGCGATCGGTCCTGCAAATAACAGTGTGCTCGTGAACAACGGCTTCATTGCAAGTTTGCCCGTGGATCCATCCAATAACGCAGTGTATGAATATCGTCCGTACGCAGCGACCACGAACACTGCAAATTGCATCAGCTATCACCTTGGCGCTGATCTAGAATCAGGTGTAACACACACCGTGTTGCAAACCGATGCAGATGTAACCGCTGCAGCTCCCGCGATCAGCGGCACGCCTCCAACGGGGGGAGAAACCCTCCAAACGCTAAGTCCAATACTGCTGCAGGTGTGCACGGGTGGCGCTACCGACTTCCACGGAGCTGATACGCAGAAATGCAATAGCAGCAGCATCGGCACAGCGTGTTACGACGTGCGTGGCTAGTCATGCTTCCTTCCGCACTCGTTCCCATACTTTTCGGAATCTTTGGTCTTATCGTCGGTAGTTTTTTGAATGTATTCATACTGCGCGCACGCGTATTCACTCTCTCGGGGAGGAGTGCTTGTATGTCGTGTGGCACAGCGCTCCGTTGGTACGACATGGTGCCTGTCTTTTCGTGGCTGGCACTTCGGGGTCGATGCCGAAACTGCGGCAGTGCGATCTCTATACAGTATCCGATCGTTGAGCTACTCACCGGAGTGCTGTTTGCAGTGATCGGCGCGTCATTCATGGCACTCGACCCTATTGCTACGGGATTGTCTCTCTCGATCGTCTCGATCCTTATTGCGATAGCCGTGTATGACATACGGCACACGATCATTCCGGATACGTGGGTGTATTTCTTTGCGGCAGCATCACTCTGCCTCACTCTCTACATGGGTGTTCCGCACGATGCGTCCGCGATCACGTATCTCCTCGCTGGTCCGATCGCGGCACTACCGATTGCAACATTATGGTTTGTTTCTCAAGGTCGATGGATCGGGCTCGGGGATGCGAAGCTTTCGCTTGGCATGGGGTGGTTGCTCGGGCCTGTGTATGGTATCGGCAGCGTGTTTTTCGCGTTTGTTATAGGTGCGGTCATTAGCGTGTGCATCCTCATGCCATTGCCGGCGGTTATACAGTACATGCGCAAAAAGGGGATAGCGCGCTTTCGTAGCGCAGGAGCACAGCTTACAATGAAGAGCGAAGTTCCGTTCGGTCCGTTTTTGATCGCGAGTTGTTTCATCATATGGTTCTCCCTTCTTTTCAACATTCCGCTGCCGTTTTAAAAGCAGATCAGCGATCCGCTCACCGCACGGCTGGATTCACGATCATTGAATTGCTTGTGGTGATCACGATTATCGGCATCCTTGCTTCTGCAGTGATGTTCTCGCTCGCAGGAGCGCGATCTCGGGGCAGGGATGCACAACGTATTTCTGACGTGCAACAAATTCAGCTTGCGCTCAACAAGTACTACGACGCACACGATCGCTATCCTGCTACTCTCGGCACAGCTGCGAATAGCGCCCTTGTGACCGAAGGCTTTTTGCCGTCGTTGCCGCTCGATCCCATCAGCAGAACGGTGTACTCATACGCAGCATTCGTCTCTTCCGTCTCTGCTGGCACGAACCTCTGTAGCTCGTATCACTTGGGGGCGGATCTTGAAAACAGCAATAACACTGAGTTGCGTACGGACTCTGACACGCACGTATCTTCATCGGGGAGTACCGCGCTCAGTGGCGAAACGCTCATCGCAACGGCATCGCTCTGCTCTGGGTCAGCGGCAGATTTCCATGGGTCTGACACGGCTGGCAATAAATGTAATGCATCGAACGTGGGTTCCACGTGCTTCGACGTGCGTCCATAACCACAATGAACCGCTCATCTATATATACGGGCTCAGTGCTGAAAAAAGTTCGACGCTCTGTTGAGCGCGGATTTACGCTCATTGAGATGCTTGCCGTGATCGGCATCATTGTGATCATCAGTGGCGTGGTGCTCGCCAACAACACCCGTTTCGGTGGCGTGGTGCAGCTCCAGAATCTCGCGTACGACATCGCACTTTCAATTCGTCAGGCGCAGGTGTACGGCATTTCCGTGACCCGATTCAGCAACACGTCCACATTTGCTGCTGCCTACGGCATGCACTTCCAAACTTCGTCACCGAACTCGTTTCAATTGTTTGGCGACGTAGGCACGATCAACGGCGTATATGACGCTGCCTGCGGGTGTGAACTCGTACAGTCCACATTGATCCAGTCTGGATACACCATCCAATACCTGTTCGTAACACCGCAGGGTTCGACGACCGAGTCGGCAACCGGTACGGTGACGTCGCTCGACATCACATACCGACGACCAAATCCTGACTCATTTATTACCAAGAACGGCGACCAGCTTGTATTCAATTCAAAGGGTAAATATGTAAGTGGTACGAAGAATGACCAGGCGCGCATTGTCGTGCGTTCTCCACGCGGAGATCTCAAGAGTATCGTTATTTACGCAAATGGTCAGATCTCGGTACAGTAAATATGCGTACAAACTCTCAGTCTGGATTCACGCTCGTCGAGATGATCGTTTCAGTCGCGCTCTTTGGCATCGTGATGCTCGTTTCTGTAACAGCGCTCGTAGCGCTGATCGATGCGAACCGGAAGGCGCAGGCGCTTCAGTCTGTGATCAACAATCTTAATATCGCGATCGATGGTATGTCGCGTGCTATTCGAGAAGGGAGCACCTATCGCTGCAATACCACCTCTGGAGGGGATTGTACGGGCGGGGGAGACACCATTTACTTTGAGCAGCATGATGGCAGCACTGCGACGACAAACGACGATTGGGTGTACCAGTTTCGCAATGGTCGCATTTATCGATCAACAGATGGCACAACCAATCAATCGTCTCAGGTTGCCATTACTGCCGCTGAAGTGACGATTGAGGACGTGACGTTCTTCGTATTTGGTTCAAGTAGAACTGATGCTGTGCAGCCAAAAGTCATGATGGTTATTAAGGGTTCTGCAGGTACGCAGAAAGCAAATGTAAAAACAACCTTCCACGTACAATCGACCGCAGTTCAAAGAATTCTCGATATATGATCTCGTATATTCGCATGGCACAGGCAAGAGGATTTACGCTGATTGAAACATTGGTGGCGGTGTCATTGATGGTTATTGCTATCGTTGCCCCGATGTCACTCGTCTCCCAAGCGCTCACAACGGCGTACTATGCGCGCGATCAAGTAGCAGCATACTCGCTCGCGCAGGAAGCGATTGAAGCTGTGCGCGCGGTGCGAGATGGCAATATTCTCTCGAATGCCACGCTCGGTACCAGTAACGACCTACTCCTCAGTATCCCGATTAATCAAAACTTTACCGCAGATGCACGTGTTTCTGGTGGTGCGGGGTTGCAGTCATGTGGTATCGGAACGTGCCCGCTCCTCCAGGTTGATACGACCAATACACTCTACGGGTACCAATCGGGTTGGAATGATACGAAATTCCGTCGCACCGTGAATGCGAAGTATGCGGGCCCGGCAGCTGTAAATGGTGGGCAAGACGAGATTCGCGTCACCGTCACCGTGACATGGGAGACTGCTACAGGCCGCACGCGATCATTTAAAATGTATTCAAATATGTATCGCTGGATTGAGGACGGCGTTGCCAACTAATATGTTTGATTCACTTTTTAAGATGAACGGTAATACAAAGCGAGGCTTCACACTCTTACTTGCTGCTCTTGTTGCGTCGATCGTGCTTGCGCTCGGGAGTTCGATATTCACCATCGCTAAAAAACAAGTAACACTGTCTTCTCTCGGACGAGATTCACAATTTGCCTTCTACGCGGCAGATACCGCGGCAGAATGTGCCCTATATTGGGATGTGCGGTTCTCGAGGTTTGCCACGTCATCACTTTCAGCTCCAATGCAGTCGATCCAGTGTGATGGGGTTACAATTACGCCCGTGCTTCAGGGGGGTGCAACACCGAACTCGGCTGTTTCGTACTTCAGGATCCAAGACACAACTGTGAATCCAGCAAAGAATGGTCTCTTCTGGCAGGACGAATCAGGGGCACGTCAAACGGGCAACTGTGCGGACGTATGGGTGTACAAGAACCCGTCGCCTCCGTACACCGTGCTCCACGCAGACGGATATAGTAATGACTGCACGACATTGACGACAAGTAATCGAACACTGCAGCGCTCTATCGAGATCCAGTACTAAGGGCTGGAATACTGCGCTCGCGCAAGGTACGCTGTTGCAATGATCCCGAAAGCAACGCGTGACCGCTATCTCAAACTCAAGGATTCCATCAACAAGTATCGACACGCGTACCACGTGTACGACCGCGAGGATGTACCAGAGAGTGCTCGTGAATCTCTCTTACAGGAGCTGATGGGTATAGAGGCGCAGTATCCCGATATCATTGCGCCCGATTCTCCTACACAGCGCGTTGCAGGAAAGCCGCTTGCAAAGTTCGCGAAGGTTCCGCATAAGGTTGCACAGTGGTCATTCAACGATGCCTTTACCGAGGAAGATATTCGCGCGTTCGATGCGCGGGTGAAGCGTGCACTGAAGCCAAAATTTGGCGATATTCAACCAACCTACACGGTGGAACTCAAGATCGACGGTCTGAAAGTGGTCTTGGAATATGAGAATGGACTCCTTAAAACAGCCGCAACCCGCGGTGACGGTGTCGTGGGTGAAGACGTGACTCACAATGTTCGAACGATCGAAAGTGTGCCACTCTCGCTCACACGAGCAGTCAATGTGATCGCGGAAGGAGAAGTGTGGATGAGTGCCGCAATGCTCGACAAAATAAACAAGGAGCGAGCAAAGAACGGGGAAGAGCTATACGCAAATCCGCGTAATGTTGCTGCAGGTGCGATTCGACAACTCGATCCGAGTGTAACCGCGTCGCGAAAGCTCGACGCGTTTATCTACGATGTGGCGATGTCTTCCGAGGGTGAGCCCAAGACGCAAGTAGAAGAGCTTGAGTATCTGAGGGAACTTGGTTTCAAAGTGAATCAGCACTATGCGCACGCCAAAAACATCGATGAGGTCATAACATTCTGGGATAGTTGGAAGGAAAAGGGTCGTAAGCAAGACTATTGGATCGATGGGGTGGTCGTAAAAGTGAATGAGCGCGAGTATCAGGAGGCGCTCGGATTCACCGGGAAAGCTCCACGATTTGCGATCGCGTTTAAATTTCCGGCAGAACAGGTAACCACGATCGTCGAGCATATCGTGTTGCAGGTAGGTCGTACGGGGGTCCTCACGCCAGTTGCGCATCTCAGACCAGTTTCTGTTGCGGGTACCACGGTGAGTCGTGCAACGTTGCACAACGAGGATGAGATCGCGCGTCTTGATGTGCGCATTGGAGACACGGTGATATTGCAGAAAGCAGGGGATGTGATCCCAGATATTGTTCGCGCGCTTCCCGAGCTGCGAACAGGCAAGGAGAAAAAGTTCAAATGGCCGACACATGTGCCAGAGTGCGGGGGAGATGGTCGCATCGAACGCGTCCCTGGAACGAGTGCGTGGCGATGTGTGTATAAAGATTCATTTGCGATCGTGCGCCGACGTTTCCACAATTTTGTCGCGAAGCACGCGTTCAATATCGAGGGTCTTGGTCCACGTACATTGGACCAGCTTTTGGAGAAGGGCTTGGTACAGCACTACAACGAACTCTTTACGCTTACCGAGGGAGATTTGCTTACACTTGAAGGATTTGCAGATATTTCTGCAAAGAAGACGATCGAATCGATAAAAAAGGCATCGCGAGTCGAACTATCGCGACTTATTATCGGTCTCTCGATACCGCAGGTAGGTGAAGAGACGGCCATACTCCTCGCCACGCATTATCGATCGATCGACAAGATCGCACGCGCTTCAGAATCTGATCTTACAAAGATCGCGAGTATTGGGCCAAAAGTTGCCCACGAAATTTCAGCGTGGTTCAAGTTGGAGCGTCACAAAAAGCTTATTGAGGACCTCAAAGAGGTGCTGACAATTGTTGCTCCGAAAAAGCAGGATGCCGCGGCACTGACTCTTATTGGGAAGACCTATGTGATCACGGGTACCCTTGAGAGCATGTCTCGCGACGAAGCAAAGGACAAGCTGCGGGCACTCGGTGCTGACGTGGCAGGCTCGGTATCGAAGAAAACAACCGCAGTCATAGCTGGCGAGAGCGCAGGATCAAAACTCGATAAGGCCGAGGAGCTTGGCATACCCGTGCTGACAGAAGCTGACTTCTTGCGTATAGTAGGCCGATGACCGACAAGGCATCCGTCAATATTCAGGCGCTGGCGAATCTCGCACGCCTTGAAGTATCCAGCGAAGAGATCGCAAAGCTCGAACAAGAGCTGCCAGGTATTCTTTCATTTGTAGAAACCATTCAGCAGGCAGAGGTCTTTGCGGAGACGAAGGGCCAGGGTCTCCATAATGTCATGCGAGACGATGTAAACCCTCATGCGGGTGGTTTATATACTGAAAAATTGCTTGCCGCTGCTCCGGCGCGCGAAAAAGATCGTATCGTGGTGCGTCAGGTAGTTTCTCGAAAGAAGAATTAGTATGGATCTTTCAAAGCTCACGATCGCGGAGGCTCGACGAGCGCTTGATGCGAAAGAATACTCTGCGCTCGATCTCACGAATGCCTATTTAGCAGAGATCGAGAAAAAAGATGGTGATATCCATGCCTATCTCGAGGTGTGGGCAGAAAGTGCTCGGGCCGAAGCGCGCGCTGCTGATGAGCGCATCGCGCACGGCGATATAGCACCACTTACAGGTATTCCGATGGCGATCAAAGACAACATGCTTATCGAAGGTCGTAAGGCTTCGAGTGCGTCGAAAATTCTCGAAAACTATGTAGCGACCTACAACGCGACGGTTATTGAAAAGCTGAAAGGGCAAGGAGTGGTGTTTCTCGGACGAACCAACATGGACGAATTCGCGATGGGGAGCTCTACCGAGACGAGTGCATTTGGCATAACGAGGAACCCGATTGATCTCACGCGCGTGCCAGGCGGATCATCTGGCGGTTCGGCCGCAGCTGTAGCAGGTAATCTTGCGCTCGTTTCCCTCGGATCAGACACTGGTGGCTCGATTCGGCAACCGGCTTCACTCACGGGTATTGTGGGAGTAAAACCGACGTATGGAGAAGTGTCTCGTTTTGGCCTTATGGCGATGTCGTCTTCGCTCGATCAGATCGGCCCGTTCGCAAAAAATGTGGCTGATGCGAAGGTTGTATTTGATGCGATTCGCGGCCATGATCCTCACGACAGCACATCTCTACCCGACGGCTACGCACCCACTCAAAAGACCCCGAAGGTGCTTGGAGTACCACGCGCGTTCCTCAAGGAGGGGAGCGATCCCGATGTACTTGCTCGATTTGAGGAAACGCTCGAACATCTGCGCTCGCAAGGCTACGAAATACGAGATATCGAGATGCCAAACCTCCCGTATTCGCTTGCGGTGTACTACATTATTCAGCCCGCCGAAGCATCAACGAATCTTGCGCGCTATGATGGGATCCGATACGGACTTTCAATCCCAGCCGAAGCGATCGGTGAGGTGTATTCCAAGACTCGCGGAGCGGGATTTGGGCGTGAGGTCCGCCGACGAATCCTTATCGGCACCTTCGTGCTTTCCTCTGGCTATGCCGACGCGTACTACCGTAAGGCGCGAGATGTGCGCGCCACCATCCGTACGGAGTTCGAAACAGTATTTACGGGCGGTGTCGACGCAGTGGTTACTCCAACAACCCCGTCGCCAGCATTCAAGTTTGGTGCAAAAAATGATCCCGTTGCGATGTATGCCGAGGACGTCTTTGCGGTGCCGGTAAATCTTGCTGGTGTCCCAGGTATGTCTGTACCGTGCGGCACCGTAGAGCGAGATGGCGTATCGCTTCCTGTCGGATTTCAGATCATTACCGCGCATGGGAATGACGCAGCGTTGTTCAAAATTGGTGAAGACGTAGAAAAGCGCACTGTATAATTGCGCAATGGATACCACCGCGCACAGCGTTGGCTGGCTTGTCGGCTATATTGGCGATGTGCTCTTTCGCTATGTGCCGGCCACGGTGATGGTGCTCTCCGGCAATGCGCCGGAGGTGGGTATAGTAAATCCAATCACGGAGCCGATAACACGTCCGGTTACCACGGATCAACTGGTGAATTTTTTGAACGTAACTTCGCAGCCGGGCGCAATGAGTGAGTTGTATCGATGGTGGGGGACGATCGTGATCCTCTCGGTGCTCGTCTCGCTCTTTCTTGTGACACTCACCATCTATTCTGTAGTACGCATTTTGCAGATCCGTAAACACGAAGAGCAGCGCTTTGCTGCTGCTGCGCACCCCGTTGCCTCGCGCGATGTTCCGAAGGCGCAACTGCGCTGGAATCGCATCAAAGAAGAAATTTCTTCCGAGAGTGAGCAGAGTTGGCGACTCGCAATTCTTGAGGCCGACATCATGCTTAATGAGCTCCTCGATCTATTGGCGTACAGAGGAGAAACGATGGCCGATAAAATGAAGCAGGTTGAACGTGCCGATTGGAAAACCATCGATCTTGCATGGGAGGCACACAAGGTTCGAAACGCAATTGCGCACCAGGGCTCAATGCAGCGACTCAGTGATAGGGAGGCGCGACGTGTGATCGGCCTCTACGAACAGGTGTTTAAAGAATTTAAATTCGTTGAATAAATTGCGAAGGCAGGAGACGTGTAGTACAATCCGCCCCGATAGCGGGGTGGAGCAGTAGTAGCTCGCCAGGCTCATAACCTGGAGGTCGCGGGTGCAAGTCCCGCCCCCGCAACAAGAAATACAAAGTCCGGCTTTCGCCGGACTTTGTATTTTTGTTGACGGGGAGCGAAGCGCCGGGCGCTTCGCGTGCGGGACTTGCAGGGTTTTTCCTGGGTTCCCGCCAGTAGTGGGATGGAAAAACCCCGGTCCTTACATCGCAATTGCGACGGCAATTGCGATGTAAGGAAAGTCCCGCCCTGACGGCGACAGAAAATGTTCTTAGCCAATGTCCCGCCCCGCCCCCTACGACTCTGAAATAACGCTCAATACCATCTGTGTACCTGTTGCGATCGCAAAAATAAGCGCAGCGATTACAAAGAGCTTCCATTCAAAAAAGAGGGCGAGGCGTCCGATAGAGTACACCAAAAAAATAAACGAAAGCGGCCACACGAAGAACGAATTGACCGCCATGATCGAACCCCACATAGCCTACGCTAGCAGAGTGCGTACTTTTGCAACGATTTGTTTCGGTTCAAACTCAACTTTCACCATGTAATCGATAGCGCCGAGTTCTCGGCCCTTCTTCACGTCTTCTGGCTGCCCAAGGTTTGAGAGGATTACTACAGGGATCGATTTCAAAGATTCATCGGATTTCAGTGTTTGGAGTACTTCGAAGCCATTCTTTCGGGGAAGGAGTACATCGAGCAATACGAGATCCGGACGGACCTCTTTCGTGACCGTTACCGCTTGTTCACCGTCGAATGCGTTTGCTACTTCAAATCCAGCGTCTGCGAGTTCGCGGGAGAGGATAGAGAATATCAGCTGGTCATCTTCGACGATCAATACTTTTTTCATAGGTGGTTACAGTATAGCCCGAGTTTAGTGCTATTCCACAAGGGTTAGTCGAGTGTTACGGGGGTAGAGGAAGCGTCTTCCTGTGGTGTGACCGAATAGGTGTACAGGCGAGGGAATCCGTAGCTTTGCACAAGGTCTGCCGAACGCCGGGCTTCTTGGTATTGCATACCCAAGTAAAAGAATAAAACAGGGATCACTCCCAGGAACAGAATAATCGCGAGTATTCGTGATAGCGGTGTTACTTCGCGCATTTTGAACATATGGAAAGTATAGCCTCCGTTTGGTTGGAGGGGAGTGGGGTGAGTGGACTACCAGGCTCGCAAAACGCTTGTTTTTGATATACTCTCATCCAATCGTCAGGGTACTTGCAGGATCGTTCCCTGACTTCCTTCGGAATAAGAGTGAGCAAGCTCACTCTTCTGATCCTCACTTGTCAGGGTAGCTCAGTTGGTTAGAGCGTAGCATTCATAACGCTAAGGTCGCGGGTTCAATTCCCGCCCCTGACACCAAAATCATGTTTCTGAAGAGGTACAATGTACCCATGGAACCCATTGAAATCGTCGGCATCTTATCTGCCTTTCTTACCTTGACCGCTTTCGTTGGAAACGAGTACGGTAAATTGACCGCCGAAAGCATCGTCTACGATGGCCTCAACTTCATTGCATCACTTGGCCTCTTACTCTACGCAGCCCACCTTGGAACCCTGCCATTTATGATCACCAACTCCGTCTGGGCAATCGTTTCTGGTTTCGACGTTGTGAAGTATTTCTGGTCATCCAAAAAGGTTTGAAATCGGCCCATTTCGTTGTATTCTATGCCCGTTGCAGGTCGTATGCCTGCGAGATGCAGGTGTAGCTCAATTGGTTAGAGCACTCCCCTGTCACGGGAGAGGCTGCGGGTTCGAGTCCCGTCACTTGCGCAAATGAGGACGCCCTTCGGGGCGTTTTCATATTGATACTCACTCGTTTGATATACTAGGGGAATGAACCCCTTTTACGACTTCCTAAAAACCATCCTCGATTTCTTAGTGCAGATCGTCATGCTGTTCATCAACATGTTCGTATACATTTTGCACTTTATCGGAGACATGGTTCAGAGTCTTGCGAGCTCCGTGTAGGCACATATGGGCCTTTTTTCGGCACACGAGCAGCCGGTACAGCCGGAGCGAGATCGGGGTATGGTATTCGAGATATTGAAATACACAATCATCTCGCTCATTATCGTCGCACCGTTCCGTATTTTTATCGCACAGCCGTTCATTGTGTCGGGTGATTCCATGGTGCGCACGTTCCACCCAAAGGAGTACTTGGTTGTTGATCAGCTTACGTACCGCTTCCAAGAGCCGGCGCGGGGAGATGTCGTTATCTTCAAGTATCCACTCGATACAAGTACCTATTTCGTAAAACGAGTCATTGGTCTGCCTGGGGAAACGGTCCGTATTGATCAGGGGGTTGTAACCATCCAAGGTGCGAGCTCAAGCGAACCGATCCGATTAGAAGAGCCATATGTCTCATCGACTGCTGCCCCCACACGCCCTTTGTCCATCACCCTCGAGAGCGATGAGTATTTTGTCCTGGGAGACAATCGCAAAGAAAGTTCTGATTCGCGAACATGGGGACCATTGCAGCGGAAATTCGTAGTTGGTCGCGCATTTGCGCGCATTTTTCCAGTAACGCGTGCAGAGATTTTTCCTGGCGAACACGCATTCAATACACGCTAGAAAAGTGAAGCTGCTATCCACACGATAGTGTGCGATTGCAACGAAAAAAATAGATCGTGCGCGCTATACTTACACATACGAACACATCGTATGTCGTCCTTTCTTCAGCGCCTTAAATCGAAAGATGTGATACCCGGTGCACCGGAAGATAAAAAGCAGGAGAAGGTTGAATTGCAGGTTGCAAAATCACCGGGCACACCATCCACCGACGAACAGCTTCCCGTTGATATTTATAAGATCCCGGGAGCGATCATTATCTATGCGCAACTTGCCGGGTCGAACGTAGATGATTTCAGTGTATCCATCGAAGGTGACGGTGACATCGTTACGATAAAGGGCGAGCGCAAACGCCCAGAAGGGGAGCATTTCCAATTACCTACCGCAGATGGCCGCGAAAAGATCCTCGAAGAATGCTCATGGGGCGGTTTTTACAGACAGATCATACTTCCGTCTGAGGTCGATTCGGAAAAAACCGAGGCGATCATGAAAGAGGGTGTGCTGATGCTCCTGTTGCCACTCAAGAGTAGTCAGGGTTCGGGCATTCGCATCAGAGTCAATAAGGCCTAGAACGAGGCGTCTGTGTTCGCGGTGGCGAATTCAACACTTTGCATGACGAAGAGTCGCATATTGCAAGTTGCATCCCTCAGTGTCGCACTCTTCGCGATACCGGTGCTTGTTTCTGCCGCAGAGCTCAATTTTTCTCCTGCGACCGGATCCTACGCAAGTGGCAAAGAATTTTCGATAAAAGTCCTAGTAAATCCCGGAGTTGATAGCGTGAACGCAGCAGACGGTGAAATTTTGTTTGATAAAGACGTGCTCTCTGTCTCAAGTGTTACGAAGGATGGTTCGGCATTTTCTCTGTGGACTGCCGATCCCACATTTTCCAATACAGCAGGCACGGTCAACTTTAGCGGTGGTACGCCGACTGCATTCTCTAAATCGGGAACTGTAGTAACGATCAAATTCAAGGGAAAAAAGCCGGGGGAGGGCAAGGTGAGTTTTAAGTCAGGTTCTGTTCTCGCTGCCGACGGTAAGGGAACAAATGTGTACGAAAAAGGTGGAGAGGCAACATACACCATCACAGAGGCGGAGGCTGCTCCGCCTCCGAAGCCTGAGCCGGAGCCTGAGGCTCCGGCTGGGGAGGCGTTCGGTGGATCTCCGCCCGTGGCGCCCACCATGACATCCCTCACACATCCGAAGGTAGAGAACTACTATGGCACCAGTACAGTTAAGGTTGATTGGAAGATCCCACCGGATGTCATTGGCATCCGTATGCTGTTTTCTGACAAAGAAGACGCCACGCCCAACGTGGTGTTAAAGCCTGAAGTATCGTCCTCTACGCAAACGGATGTCGCCGATGGTACATGGTACTTCTATCTGCAATTTAGAAACGAGGCAGGATGGGGTGAGGTGGGAAAGCGAAAGATCATGATAGACACCGTTGCACCGGCCGAGTTTCAGGCAGGGGTCCGTGATCAGGGCGATGATGCCACGCAGCCCAAATTCTCGATGAAAACCACCGACGACCTGTCGGGAATGGATCGTTACGAGATATTCATCAACGACACATCGGTTGCCACCGTAAAAGATGCCGATCTCGTGGATGGAGCGTATCCGATCCCGCCCCAGGCTGGTGGCCCTGCAAAGGTAAAGATCGTTGCATACGATAAGGCCGGAAACACTCGCGTTTCGGAGAAGGATTTCACGTTGCCGCTCGTCGAGAAGGCGGCAAAAGGTGCAAAGCCAGGCGAGGTGGTGGAAGCACCTGGATTCTTTACCACTGAAAGAATTCTGCTCCTTATCTTTTCCTTTGTGATCGGTGTCCTTGGCACGATCAACTACAACAATCGCAAGAAGGGCTTGAGCGATCGCTTGCATGTGCTCTCGGAAGTTGCCCAGGTGCGCGACAAGAACGACAAGATCTTCTCTGCGATGCGGGAAGAATTTGAGCAAATGGTCCAAGATCTCGACGAAAAACCACAGCTTACTCCGACGGAACGGGAGCTTTTGGAGCGCATCAAGGAGGTGATCGAGGTCTCAGAAGAGATCGTGGACACGGGCATGGATAACCTCAAAAAGACCATCCGGGGATAACTTTTGGGATAAGTCGCTTTTTACCCCCATGAATTGTCCAGTTTTGGCTTGAAATCAGGACAAAATCGCATTTTTAGGGTGCTAAAATTAGGGGACGGATTCTTGCCGCTCTGCGGCGTGTTTTCCGTATAGAAAAACGTCCCCAATAACATGAGGCTCTCTCACCTCAGCAAACGATTCAAAAGCGTTGCCGCGCTGCTTTTTGCTGTGCTGATTGCTTCATATATTTTGTATACAACGGGTAGTTACGTGGCGGCATATCGTGAGACAAAGAGTGCACATGTTTTCCCAACAGCCGTTACCGCTGAGGGGTGGAGTAATCCGGAGGCTGTACTTTCACAGGAGCTCAGCGGCACCGCACCGTACCAGTCGTTCTCAGTCAGTAACTCAGCGTACATTTCGATTTCGGCAAATAGGCCAGTTGTTGAAGTGTCGCAGGATGAGCCGGAAATAACAGCAACATCAACACCTGGTATCGATGAGGCATTACCCTCTACTGAGGCGCCGGCTGCAGAATCTCAGGTGCCTGGCGAGGAAGATGCTGCCGTTGAGTCACAGCCAGTCGAGGCACCAACCGAAACACCTATCGAAGCACCGACCGAAACGCCACCCGATGTTCCTGCTCAAGCAGATCCCGTGCAGGAAGTTCCCGTAGAAACGTCGGCACCTGTCGAAGTTTCGTACATCGACTCGTTCAGGAATGTCGTCAGCGGACTAATCCCAACTGTCTATGCCACTTCAACCGAAGATCTTGTTGATACCAGCGTTGCAGAAACCTCGGCGGAGACCGAAGATGTGCCAACGTGTTTCTTGCAGCAAAAAGAATGTCACACCATCACGGTCACTGGGTTTACGGTTTCTGGTGAGATCACTGAAACCAACTTCCAGAAGGCAACACTTAACTTCTCGTTCGCCGCGAATATTTCAGAGACGGAATTGATCGACGACAAACTTGAGGTGCGCTACTACCACGATGGGATGTGGCGCGAGGTTGGTGAGATCTACCTCAACAAACAATTTTCTAATTCATCCAATGGCGACTATTTCAGCGCCACACTCGATGAGGTGGAGGCATGGGAAGAACTCTCCGATGTAAAAGTTGTTATTGAGTACGACCGCAACAATGATTCGGCAGTGGACCTCTATCTCGATGCGGTGTGGATCGATACTGAGTATCGCGAGCTGATCGTCGATGTGGTTTCGGGTGACGATGAAACTCCTGAGGTTCCCGATAACGTGGAATTCGAACTGAATCTTGGTGCTCCTGTTGATGCGCTTGTGCTCACCGATGGTACGCACATCACATTCCCGTACACGGACGACACCGATGATACGCTCATGATCCGCACGGATAAGGGGAGCTACGGCCACACTGGTGAGGTGGTGTATGCAAGTCTCACTAATACAAGTAGCGTTGTCGATTCGATCAAACTGTTCACTGCTTTTTCACGCGGCTTCGGATCCGTGGTGAGTATCGAGGAGTTGAAGAAGAACATTCCGACAACCACTGAAACCCCTCAGTATCAGGATGTTACGTACTTCTGCGCAGCGGGATGGGTGGAGCAAGCGCAGCTCGCCTCAACGACCGACGACACAGCTGGCTCTGTATGCGAAGAAACCGGAGAGATCCGGGGGTGTTCCTCATTGAACGCAGATAAAACAAATTGCTCAGTTTCTCAGGTGCAGGTGGGCGCTGAGAGTTCTGTTACGTACAGTAGCGGTTGGGTCGCGCTGCCATACAGCGATGCGCAACAGGAACAGGCGCGCATTGAAGCATCGCTCCCGCCGTTGTATCGAGCAGTCGCTCAGACGGATGAAGGCATCGAAATTCTTCCGGGACAGACCGTGTATGTTCGGCTCAGACTTCAATCAACAGAGTCAGATGCGCTGCAGTTCGCTCTATTTGCTGAGGGATCGACCATTTCCGGGGAACTCAATAGCGAACTTCTTGAGGTGGAGTCAGAGATTGAAGGGGTTGTCGATGAAAGTACGAATGCGCGCAAAAAAGGAAATGCGCGTATGTTCGGCCGCGCTGAGTTTGATGGCGACGAACTGCCCCAGTTCAAGTTCCAATTTAAATCGAAACGGAACTTCGTCTCGAAAGGCCTGAATGCACTCCTTGGTCGCGGCAATGATTTTGCGTTCGAGGAGGCGACATTCCGCCGATCAGACGGAACCGAAGTAACACTTCCAGTCGCTGTCGAGTACAAAGAAAACGGCGAGTGGACACTCGAGATCACAACGCATCCACGTTCATTCCGCCCCGGAAAATACGAGGCCGAGATCACTCTGCGCGAGGGAGAAGAGGTCTTTACAGAAAACGTGGAGTTCTACTGGGGTCTTCTTGCAATGAATATTCACAAATCCTCATACGTTCCCGGAGAGGTTGTGCCGATCACCATGGCAGCACTTGATGATCTGGGCGACACGATCTGCGACGCAGACCTCCGACTTTCGGTGACTGATCCGGCAGGTGTGTCGGTGGGTGTACCTGTTGAGCAGTCGGGGCTGTGCGGAGATAACAATGTTATCGACGTGGCCGACTACGTTGCTACCTATGTGAGTGCGGGTGTGGGCACGTATGCGCTTGCCCTCACAGAGTACGACAGTGAGGATCGGATCATTCACCGCATTTTTGACTCATTCGATGTAAAGGAGAATGAGCCGTTCGTTGTTCGACGCGAAGGTATGACACGTATCTACCCAGTCGCATCTTATCGAATGGATCTTGAATTATATTCGGCGAACGGTTTCGTCGGTGAATTCGTAGAATCCGTACCAGCGGAATTTGAGATCTTGCAGTACGACGGTGCGGAAGTGCGCATGTACGGTGGAGCCAAAAATTTGGTGTGGAAGGTGAATCTGGCGGCGGGGGAGCGCAAGCAGGTTGCATACGAATACGATGCCCCGGACCTCTCGCCGTACATGTATCTGCTTGGTCCGGCGAAGGTGCAAGATGGTAGTGGCATACCGTTTCAGGAGCCACGCCAATGGAAGATCGCCTCAGATGCGGTCGGCAATATGCTTTTGTATTGGGATAGCACATATATTCCGTCGGGATGGACGTGTGTATCGTGCGTACCGGCAGACACGTTCTACGGACGATTCATTATGGGTTCGTCGACTGCTGGCGTGAACGGCGGCAATGCAACACATACCCATACTGCAACGGGCGCTGTGTCTGCGACTGGCAACTCACAAACCGTGAGCAACAACAATCAAACAACGCCTACGCTCGCACACACGCACACGTTCACTCCGGTTATCGCTGCAACAAGTTCCTTGCCGGCGTACCGACAGCTTGCCGTGCTCCAGTACAGCTCTGCTGGTGAGCCGCCGTCGATCCCGGCAGGTGCAATCGCAATGTTTGACGGCACGATTCCTGCTGGCTGGACCTCATACACGGCGCCAAACGGTCGCTACTTGCTTGCCTCTAGTACGAGTGCCATCGGCGCGACGGGCGGTTCGAACACACACGTGCACTTTGTTACCGGTACAACCGGGGCGGCCGCGACCACGTTCCTTGCCGCAAACCCGGGAACGGCCGTTGCTGTCGGTGCTGCAAACCACACGCACACCATCACATCCACATCGACACAGTTGGTTTCGCAAGAGCCACCGTACATCGAAGTCATTCTCGGCAAACTCACCGCCACAAGCACTCCGACAAACGACATGATCGCGATGTGGACCGGCGATGCACCGACTGGATGGACGACTACATCAAGCTCGTCTGAGCCGTTTGCTAATCGGTTCGTGAAAGCGTCGACGACCTATGGCGCAACAGGTGGTGCATTCACGCACACGCATGTAAACATGTCGATCACCTCAAACGGTCCGAGTGCGACCGTGAACCGAAATAATGCAGCAGGGACGAACGCATCGGCCGGCACACACACCCACACCATTACAGCAACGAGCTTCTCGTCTCCGGACCATACACCACCGTACCGCACCGCGGTTTTTGCGAAACGTGTCGGTGGTGCGACCCCAACGACGACCCTCGCGGGATTCCCATTCGATAACGAAAAGACCGGGACATCCACTCCGTGGTTCTATTTCACTGCCGCCGACCCTGACGGAAATGACACGTTGGTCTATCAGTTCCAGTGGGACGATGACTCGGATCTCGACTCTTCTCCGATCGGTAATCGCACGTCGGACGACGAGTCTGGCTGTTCGCCGAATTGCTTCCAGAACACAGTGAACGGAGGCGACACATCGCCGTTCAATGAAGCGGAGCGCATACGGTTTACGATTCAGACCCCACTGGTTTCTGGTACGACGTATTACTGGAGAATGCGCGCGCGCGAAAGCGGTGGTGGCGGTACGTGGGGTGCGTGGGCAACGACAACAAGCTTTACGTACGTTGCTAATGTTTCTCCTGCACAGTGGTTCCAAACGGAAGATGGACAATTCGATACGAATACTCTCTCTGGTGCCGAGACTTTTGGTAGCAATAGCGCCCGTCTCACGCTCGCGGCACAAACAGAAGCGATCGTGGCCTATGGAGAAGGTGTTGTGCAAACACCACGCTACCGTATTTGGAGTGGAAGTGCATGGAGTTCGGAGTTGAGTGCTCAAAACGTTGGCGGAACGGTTCAGTGGATCGCGGTGGAGGGGGGTACAACACGCGACGAATATGTGATGGGCACACAAGATGCAAGTAACGATGTGAACGTGCAGGTGTACAACGGCACGACCGACACGTGGGGAAATTTGCAAGAGGTGACAACAGGTATTTCAAATCCACAGAGACGAGGATTTGATGTTGCGTACGAGACGAATTCCGGTGACGCGATCATTGTGTACTGCGATGGTGATGCGGACCCGTCGTACTACGTGTGGAATGGAACGTCGTGGACAAGTGGCGGTAGCATCAACCTCACGAGCGCGAACAACTGCGAGTACGTGAAGCTTGCATCGGACCCGATCTCTGACGAGATCATTCTCGTATCCCGAGATACTGGTGCCACGTACGAGGCACAGGTGTGGAGTGGTTCTGCGTGGGGAAATGCGCGACAGATTGGGTCCATGACCGATACGGCACACGAGGGTATAGGTCTCGAGTACGAGGCATCAGGTAACCAGGCGATCGTTGCGGTATCAAATGGTGGTGGCGCGAGTTTCGCGTGGACGAGTTGGGACGGTACCAGCTGGGGTATTAACACTACACAGGGACTCGGGGACGACTTCGAATGGGGCGCGCTTCGTGCAGATGATGGATCCGACAACATGGCGCTCTGCTACATCGACCAAGATGCGGACATTGGTGTTGTTCGCTGGGACGGGAATGCGTGGATCGCGGCATCTGAGCGTGATACCGGCGGCAATGCGAACACTGGTCAGGCAGTCGATTGCGCGTTCGAGACAACCGCAGGACGCGATGGCTACATTATGCTTCCGTATTCGGATACCGCAGCGGCACGCTATCAAGTGTGGAATGGTACGTCGTGGGCAGCGGAGGCGACGATCAGCACGATTCAGGATGCTACCACGGTCGAAACCATCAGAACTGGCGACGGTGTGATCCTTTCGCTCTTTAACGATGATGTGAATACACAGTTTGATTTCTCGTATTGGAATGGCACCTCGTGGTCGACGATCGAGACACTCGAGGGTTCGCCCTCTGTGGCTGTTGCACCGTTCCTTCATCCTTTTGCCATGGCCCCGAAAGTGTACTCGTCGTCATCCGGCACAATGACATCAACCGTCGTTGATTTTGACTCGGTACCGAATCGGCAAACGTGGGGTGAAGTATTGTGGAGAACAACCGAGCCAACCGGAACGGATGTGATCGTACAAGTACTGTACGAAAGCGGAGGTGTATGTAATACATTGGTACCAAACGGTACATTGCCCGGAAACAGCACCGGCTTCCAGGCCACATCTTCACCGTTGAATATCTCTGCACTCTCGACATCTACCTACAATCGCATTTGTGTTCGCGCAACATTTTCAACAACGAATCAGACCGCGCCATCCCTCGACGAGTGGACGATCACGTGGGAGCGCCAAGCATACTTAACGCAAACACATTTCCGATGGTACGCAAACGCGGCATCCTCATTAACGCCATCTGATGCATGGCCGGCAGGGGGCACCGACCTTGCGGAGGATAGCGCAATCCCAACGGCGAGCGCACCAAGCCCAGGCGACGTGTTACGGCTGCGATTGGGAATTCTTGCCGAGAACGTCACGCTTTCTCCGAATGACCTCTCACTCAGGCTGCAATACGCTCAGGGTGAAAGTTGTTCAGCGGCGCTTACATGGCATGACGTTGGTGCGATTGGCTCGACCACTGCCGCGTGGCGCGGGTATAACAACGCTGCGCTTTCTGATGGCGCAACGCTCGTAAGTAATCTCTTAAGCACTGCTGACGCGCTTGGGACATACGAAGAAGAGAATGATTCAGCGCTCAATCCAAATCAGGTGCTCGTCAATGATGAGGGCGAATGGGACTGGGTGATCCAGCACAATACAACGAACAATGTTCCGTACTGCTTCCGCGCGGTTACGAGTGGTGGAGAGGTTTTGAACGAGTATGATCTCTACCCATCGCTCGTCACAAACTCGGCACCAGAAGCGCCTACACAGGAGCAGCCATTTAATAATGAGGCGCTTGCCTCCACAACGCCACATTTCGAATTTGCCACTGAAGATCCTGAGTCCGACGACATCACGTATCAGATCCAAATTGACGACGACCCGACGTTTAGCTCGGTAAACATTGATCGTGATTCGCAAAACTATATAGATGAGTTCACAAACCTTGTCACACCATCCGATAAGGATCCGTTCACTACGGCGCAATCTGTACGCTTTATACCAACGACGGCACTCTCAAACGGCACAACCTACTACTGGCGTGTGCGAGGCAAGGATCGCTTGGAGTCAAATGAGTGGAGTCCATGGTCTGTGATTCAGAGCGTTACGATCGATACGGGCGTTTCTATTTCGACATGGCGTCAGACCACCATGTACCAGTTCTCAGAGGATACTCACGATGATACCGAAGCGACCAGTACACCGACTCAGGACATCGTTCTCACGCCCCCACAAACCACCGGTACGACCACAAGTTCACTCATTGATTTCGATTGGAAAACCACTGGAAACGCGTGGGGATCACTTTCGTTCACGGATAACGAGACATCGAGTGATGTGAAATACCACATTGAATACTTCGACGAGGCGCTTGATGACTGGGCGCTTGTGCCTGATTCGGATCTCGCTGGAAACGATGCGGGATTTGACTCGTCGCCTATTTCTCTCTTGTCAGTATCGCCAACGATCTACAATCAAATTCGTATCCGAGCGAACCTCACGAACGCTGGTGCAAGTCCGCGCATTAACGACTGGCAGATCGCATGGGGATACGCAGTAGAACAACCACAAACGACTGCTTTGTTCGATAACGAAAAGACAGCGACCACCACACCGACTTTCACGTTCAAGTCGGGCGACCCTCAGAGTGACGATCTTGTGTACGAGGTATCGATCTCCACGACGCAGAGTTTTACTTCGTCAACCACACGACGATCAAGCCTGAATGCCGGATTTACGAACAGCGCATCATCCACCGACACGTCTCCATTCCTGCAAAACAATTTTATCAACTTTAAGTTGCAGAATGTTGATGCGCTCACGAACGGCACCACGTATTGGTGGAGAGTGCGCGCGATCGATCCTACTGGCGGCAATGTATGGTCGGTGTGGTCAGATCTTCGAAGTTTTACTATCGACACATCGGTGAACGTCTCCACGTGGTTTCAGACTACGAATGAGCAATGGGCAACGAATGCATTATCTAGCATAGAAACGAGTGGCGGGTCTGCTCAAATCACATCAGTCATTCGCGAAGCATTCACGGCATACTCGGAAGGTACTGTTCAGGTGCCTCGTTTCCGCCTATGGAACGGCACTACATGGGGTACTGAACTGAGTGGTGTGTCCGTGGGCGACACGATTCGATTTGTCGAGGTTGATGCAGCGCCGACGCGAGACGAATACATTATTGCAACAATGGGTTCGACAGGCGTAGTAGACGCGCAGATCGTGGATGGTACGACCGACACGTCAGGGAACGCAACTGAGATCGTCGCCGCGTCGCCGGATGCGACCCAGCGTGGATTCGATGTGGCGTACGAAACGTCTTCCGGCGATGCGCTCGCAGTTGCATGCAGTGGCACTGAAGCAACATACAAAGTGTGGAACGGCACAAGCTGGAGCGCGTCGAATGCGATCACGCTTGCCGTAAGCGCAAACTGCGAGTGGATCAAGCTTGCGTCCGACCCGACGAGCGACGAAATAATCCTCGTTGCGCGAGATGCAACAACGGGGGCGACTGACTACAACGCGCTCGTGTGGAACGGCTCCGCATGGGGAAACTCCATGACCATGGGCTCGCAGATCACGGTCGCGAACGAGGGTATCGCCGTTGAGTATGAGGAAAGTGGGGGTCAGGCGATTGTGATCGTATCGAATGGTGCGAATGCGAACTTTATTTGGAATTCGTGGAACGGCTCCGCATGGGCGGGGACGAATACTGTAGTACTCGGCGATGACTTCGAAAGCGGTCGTCTTGTGAGAGATCTTGGAAGTGACAACATGGCGTTTTGTTATATCGACGTAGACTCTGATATTGGGTACGCGCGATGGGATGGATCTGCGTGGAGCGCCTCGACTGAGATCGAGCTGACAGGAAATAGTGTGAATGGCAGACCGGTATCGTGTCAGTTCGAGACAACGGCTGGTCGAGATGGGTACATCATGATCCCGTACTCAGATACAGTCGCCGCTGAATACGTGTTCTGGAATGGTTCTGTGCTCTCTGGCGCATCGCTCCTTACCACGATATCCGATGCGGTAGAAGTTCGTACGGCACGCACGGGAGACGGGTTGATCCTCGCGCTTGCGTACGATGATGCGAATACCGAATACGATTTCACATATTGGAATGGATCCGCATGGTCACCTGAACAGGTGCTCGAAACAACGTCGATCACTACGGTTGTTCCGCCAACCGTACCACTCGACCTCGTTGCTCGCCGATACCCCGCCTTTACTTCGGGGACCGTTGAGTCTTCTGACATTGTATTCAGCAACGGATCCGGTCCGAAGTGGGGCGCGATATCCTTCAGTGCAACAACGCCAGGCGCAAGCACAGTGAGACTGCATCTGTACTACCTTACATCGACGAGCTCATGGGCCATTATTCCAGATAGCGTGATCCCGGGGAATGTACTCGGAACCACAACCTCTCCGATCAGTCTGTCGAATGTAAGTCGTATAACCTACAGCACGCTCAGGATGGTTGCTGATCTACAGTGTGACTCGGGCGATTGTCCAACCTTGAACGACTGGACACTCACGTGGGCACAGGGCATCAACGTCTCCGGTACTGTGCAGCAGTATAACCAGTCGTCGAACGTCACGAGTGGCACCGTGGCGGTTGCAGTGAATGGTGTTATCCAAACAGGTAAGACCGCGACGATCAGTGCGGGTACGTTCACGATCCCGAACGTCACGGTCTTCCAAGACGACATCGTAACGGTGTTCGTCGATGGAGCAGCCGAAGCGAACGAGGCGGTTGCGATCACTAAATATGACGGTGATGGTGACGTATCAGGCATACAATTGTATGAGCATCATCTCTCGCTCGGGTCCGACGATAACCAGTCGCTGACTAACGCAAATATTTCGCTGTATGACAATTCCGTCTCGTCGGATGAGGACATCTTCCACGATGTGGATGCAGGAAATGATCTTTCCGCATGCTTCGTATCAAGTGGGTCGTGCTCAGACGTTGAGGTCATCATCAAATCGGGTACCACATACCGACCGGATGCGTCGTCGAGCGGAAACGTGACTACCTATGGATTGGAAAATAACGGCACATTTACCGCGGACGGAAACACGATCTCACTCTCTGGTTCGTGGGATAACAATGCAACGTTCAACAAGGATGCCTCAACCGTTATCTTTACTGCGACGACGTCGACCCAAACCATTGATTCAACCGGCGCGTTGGTCGCAGCGTTCAACAACGTGACGTTCGGTCAAACTTCTGGCACTGCTACGTGGACACTCGGCAGTGAGCTCGATATCGATGGAAATCTTACGGTGAACTTCGGTACACTTTCGCCATCTACTCGTGCGATAACGATTGCGGGGAATCTTACCTTTGGTGCGAGCGGTGTATTTGCGAAGGGGACTGCTACTACCACATTTGATGGAACAGGCACAAACACGTGGACCGACAATACGGCAGCGAAGCAGGATCTCGGCACAACAACAGTGGATGGAACAGTGAAGACTATTCAACTGGGATCGAACGCAAAGGCGACCAACATGACTATTGGTGCAGACGATACATTCAGCGCCGGCAATAATTACTCATTTGAAGTGATCGGTAGCTGGACGAACAATAATGTGTTCGTGGCGCAAACCGGTACGGTCACATTCTCTGCAACGTCGACCGGAAGAACGATCACGCCGGGCGCTTCGAGTTTCTATAACATGACATTCAGTGGCGCGGGGGGTGGCTGGACGATCATTGGTCCGGTCACTGCAGGCAACGATCTTACGATCACGACCGGTACTGTTACGTTGCCGGCAAATGCAACCACAACTGTTACGGGAAGCTTTGCCAATAGTGGTGCATTCCAACATAACAACGGTGTGCTGTTGATGAATTCTTCAGTTGCGGGCAAGACAATCACCACAACAGCTACGTCTTCGTTCTACGACATGTCCTTCAGCGGCACAGGGTCGTGGACGATCTCGAGCGCGAACGCAACATCATCTCGACATGTGTTCATCGCGCAGGGAGCTGTCACACTCCCATCCGCAACATTCGCTGTCGGTGGTTCATTCATTAAATCCGGTGGTTCATTTGCACACAACAGCGGTACGCTGAGGATGACTGCGACCGGTGCACAGACGATCCGTTTTTCAGGCTCAGATGCATACAACCTCACCTTCGCCGGATCTGGCGGTGCATGGTCGTTCCTTGACGCGTCCGCAACCACATCCAATGCATTACGAATTGAAAATGGTACTCCAACTATGCCATCGGGCACGTTTGCAGTGGGCGGATCGTGGACAGTTTCCGGCGGTTCGTTCACACACAACAATGGCGCAGTGCGGTTCTATTCTTCGACATCAGGCCAGACGATCACTCCGAGCAGCTCTGCGTTTTATGATGTGCTCTTTGATAGTGCGACAGGAGGATGGACACTCTCAAGTGCTACATCAACAAATAACTTCAATCTCAATAACGCAGCAAACTTCACGCTTACGAGTGGTCAATCGCTCGGGGTAGGTGGCACATTTACGAACTCACTCGCGCCAGCGAGTACGACGTGGACGGGATCTCGACTCACGCTGTATTCGGGCGGGACGTATTCTATTAACACAAAGACGAATGGTGGTGACACGTACGCAACGCTCATTCTCTCCACCAGCACGAAGGTGAGTATGTGGAATTCCAGCTCCACTGTTGCCACGGTGAACACCGGCAGTTCGCTGTATTCGCAGGACAACGCTGGTGTTGATGGTGATCTGTGGATCTCGGGCACCTACACACGAGGATCGGGCACAGAATATTGGACGTACGCCACCGACTTCGATGGGACCGCGCTGGGTGGTGGTTCACGAGCTGTGAATGTGCGCATTGCGTCGAGTTCGACACTCACGTTCAACGGCGGTCTGCTTCAGATCGTTGGTGCTTCGAACGCCACAACCTCGATCGCGAACCAAAGTGGCGGTGCGTACACACTGAGCGTCGCCGGAGGAACCATTAATGCTCAGTACTACAGCGTACGAAACACGTACACGAATGGATTTGATATCTCTGGTACGACCGCGATCACTTCGCTAGCTGATGGTGATTTCCAACTCTCGACGAACGGTGGCACGATGATGCGTGTTGCAAGTACAGTCATCGACGCAAACACACTGCTTCAGATCCAGCGTGTTCGATTTGCGACGTCGACTGGTATCACGAGCGGATTCAACGTGACCGAAACGGGCACGCCGACCTCAAATTGGTGGTTCCGAAACCACTATGGAAACTACGCTGGCGAGAATTATGATTCCGACCCAGGTGGTAACCCAGGGCATATTCGGTGGGATGACTCAAACCTCACGATCACCGTCGCGGGTCGCGTGTACTCCGACAACGGTTCAACTGCTATAGGTAATCCGCCATGTACCGGCGCAGGATCAACTGTTCGCATTGTGGTGAATGGAGGCACTGCATACACAGGCTCATGTAACGCAGGTACGGGCGCATACTCCATCTCTGGAGTAGCCATTGCAGGTGATGTAGTGCTGACCGCGTACCTTGATACTGCTGGTGGTCGACGCGCTGTCACGATCACACGAACGCCAACGAACGACATCGCAAACTTCGACCTCTACGAAAACACCGTGATCGTTCGTCATGAGGATGTGACACCGATCACCATTGCGCAGCTTGCCATGTACACAAGTGCGCAGGATTCTGATATTCCATTTGCTGCAGCGACGAGTTCGCCGCCATCGACGCTTACGTTGCGCCCCGATACACAGCTGTATGTGTGGGCTGGCAAAACATTTACGCCAGGAGGCAATGTAACGCTGCAAAGCGGAGGCTCTGGAAACGTGCGCGATGGGCGCATGATGCTCGCCACGAGCTCGGCGTTCATTGCAACAGGCGCCGAGGCGCATACGCTCGGAGGTGGTCTTTCAGTTGCCTCTGGCGCAACATTCACGACCGCAAGTTCCACATTTACATTCAATGCAACAACAACAGGGAAGTTCATCAATTCAAGCGTCGCGCTATCGTTTGATAACCTTACATTTAATGGTACGGGTGGTAACTGGGCGTTCGTGAATTCGGCTACGACTACAGTAGTCGGTGCGTTCACACTCAGTGCGGGCACCATTTCAGGAACAGGGGACCTCCATGTAGCGTCTGGCAATCTTACGGGTGCGGGCACGTTTGCCATGACCGGGGGAACGGTTCGATTGTCTGGCACGGGGTCAATTGGGAGCGCATCGTCGTGGTCGTTTAATAATCTTGTGCTTGGTTCTGGTGGCACGAACGCGACATCGAAGACGGGTGTAGGTACCACTACCATCGCGGGTATTCTCATGCTCAGTAGCGGTCACACATTGAACGCAAGCTCAACAAATTGGGTGTTCACGGGTGGCGGCACGCCGTTTGTAGTGAACGGCACCTTTAATGTGCAAACTGCGCCATTCTTCTTTACGTCGAACGCATCCACCACTATCGCTGATACATCGTTCGCGGCGCTCTATCTTGCGCCTGCAGCCGCGGGTACGCCGGTGTATGAAGTACGCGGCGGTTCGGCAGTCGCGGCAACCACGCTCAACGTTGGCGGTACGAATCCGGTTCTCTTGGACCTCAATGCAAACGACCCAACACTATCGGTATCGGGTAATGTATCGATCACAAATGGGAGTACACTCACGCCATCAAACGTGAACGTGATGAACGTGGGAGGAAGCTGGAACAATCTCGGCTCATTCACGACGATGACGGGCAGCACGGTGAACTTCAACTCGACAGATAGTGGCGAGACGATCGATCCAGGAGCATCATCGTTCTATAACCTCACCTTTAATGGAGTGGGAGGCGGATGGACGATCACGCAAAACGCAACATCGACGAACACATTTACACTCACCAACGCATCAAACTTTACACTTTCTCCAAATCGCACGCTCGCTGTCGGCGGCGCATTCACGAACGGTGTGGGTGGTGTTGCGACCACATGGGCTACCTCGACTCTTAAGCTCTACTCCGGGACCAACTACTCTATTAATACAAAGTCGGCAGGAGGTGATACATACGGCACGCTCTTTGTGGATGCGAACACCGATATTCGCTCATGGAATTCGAGCGCCGCAACGACAACTGTAGATGCGACCGGCTCGCTCTACTCGCAGGATCACGCAGCGGTCAGCGGCAACCTCTATATTTGGGGAGAATACGTGCGCTCATCGGGGAACGACTATTGGAGTTATGCGAGCGATTTCGATGGAGCGACCACATCTCGCCAGGTAAACGTGCGTATCGCGACTTCGTCGACACTCACGTTCTCTGGTGGCTCTCTCGAGATCGTGGGTACAGCTGCAGCTACGACCACCATCGCAAACCAGGGCGCCGGGCGATACGCATGGACTGTCTCTGGCGGCACACTCAACGCGCAGTATTATCAGGTGCGCGACACGAATCCATCGGGCCTCAATCTTTCTGGCGCACCGACGATCACCACGCTCTCGGATGGCGACTATCTTTTGAATGTGAACGGGGGCTCGATGATGACAGTTGCCGGCACCGTGATCGATGCAAACCCACTTAAGATCTTCTTGCGCAATAATTTTGCAACTTCGACGGGCATAACGACAGGATTCAACGTGCTTGCAAGCGGCAGCTCTGTTTCATCGTGGAAGTTCAACCTCCACTATGGCAACTACGACGGCGAGGCGTTCGATTCTGATCCGGCAGGTGACCCAGGCTATATACGATGGGATGACAGTTCGAGTGCTATCTCGATCTCCGGCAATGTGTACTCTGATGAAGGGTCAACAGTGAGCTCGGTCTGCGATGGCTCCACCCAGGTGGTGCGACTGAAGATCCAGGGTGCTGGTACATACACGTCGTCGTGCGCGGTTGGCACGGGTGCGTATTCGATCCCTGGTGTTGCATTCAACCCGGGTGACACGATCACAGTGTTCCTTGATACTGCTGGCGGTCGTCGCGCAGCAAATGTGTCGGTTGACCCAGTAAGCTCGATCGCAAACATGCACCTGTACGAGAATCGTGTGATCGTTCGTCACGAAGATGTAAACCCGATCACCATCGCGCACATGGCGCAATACGACAAAGATCAGGATTCAGATATTCCATTCAACGCAGCGACTGGAACGCCGAATACACTCACTGTTGACGCAGGCACGAAACTGATAGTCTTTGCAAGTAAGACGTTCACGCCGGGTGGAAACGTAACGCTCAATGGTGGCTCTGCGAACGCATGGGACGGCACGCTTGAATTGGCCACCAGCTCTACATTCACTGTTGCTACAAATCAATCACACACCATCGGGGGCTCGCTCACTGTTGGTTCGAGTGCGTCGCTCACGAGTGCAAGCTCTACATTCACATTCACCGCGACCACTACCGGCAAGACCATCACGCTCAACGGGTCGAGTCTCTACAACGCGGTATTCAACGGTACTGGCGGCAACTGGTCATTCAATGGTGCTACCATGACCACCACGAACGACTTCACCATTACAGCGGGTACGGTCACGATGCCAACTGCCACCTCGACCATCGGCGGCTCATTCCAAAACACGGGCGGCACCTTCCAGCACAATAATGGCGCCATCGTGCTTACTGCCACCGCAGCAGGCAAGACAGTTCGTGCGAACAATAGCAACTTCTACACACTGGAATTCAATGGATCGGGAGGCGGATGGACGTTCTTCGACTCTGCCGCAACGTCGTCGAACAACTTGGTCGTAACGGCAGGCACTGTGGTGGCACCTTCAGCACGGCTCACTGTTGGTGGCTCATTCCAGAACTTTGGCACGTACACTGCCGGTGTGAGCGAACTCAAGCTGATTTCCAATTCGTCAGGCAGGACGATCCGTGCGGGAGGATCGGCGCTGTATAACGTGCTCTTTGATGGAGCGGGCGGTGTGTGGACATTCACGGACACAAACGCCACGATCACGCGTGACTTCACTATATTGAACGGTTCAACAACGCTTCCATCTGGAACGCTCACTGTGGGTGGATCGTGGGGAACGGCGGCAGGCGCCTTTAGCTCAAATGGGGGTATCGTCTCACTCAACGCAACGACCACTGGCAAGACGATCGACGTGGGAACCTCAACATTCAATACGCTCGTGCTCAATAGCAGTGCGGGAGGTTGGACGATGCTGCAGAACGCGACGACGACAGCAGACATGACCATCACGAACGCAAGTAGCTTCGTACTTACAGCGACCAAGTACCTGGCGGTTGGCGGCACCTTTACGAATAGTGTAGGAGGCTCTGCAACCACGTGGGCGACCACCACGCTCTCGCTCTACTCGGGAACAAGTTACTCTATTAATACAAAGTCTGCAGGAAACGACGTGTACGGCACACTTATTGTAGGAGCGAATACCGACGTGCGTATGTGGAATTCGACCGCGGCGACAACGACGGTCAACCTTTCCGGCTCGCTCTACTCACAGGACAATGCGGCGCTCGGTGGCACGCCAGCGGATGGTGATCTCTATATCTGGGGTGAATACGTTCGCTCAAGTGGCAATGATTACTGGAGCTATGCAACCGACTTCGACGGTACGGCGCTTGGTGGTTCTTCTCGCCAGGTGAATGTGCGCATCGCCACGTCGTCATCAGTGACACTCTCCGGTGGCTCACTCGAGATCGCGGGCGCAACAGCCACGACGACCATTCAAAACATGGGTACCGGTCGCTACGCATTCACGGTCTCTGGCGGCACACTCAATGCGTCGCATTACCGCATTCGCAATACCGATCCAAACGGCCTGGCGTTCACCGGCACACCAACGATTACGTCGCTCGACTACGGCGATCTTGAGCTTGGTGTAAACGGAGGTTCGATGATCAGCGTTGCTGACACCACGATTGATGCCAATGCAAGTAAGCAGATCAGTTACGTGTCGTTCGCGACATCTACCGGTATCACAAGCGGCTTCAATGTGCGCCTCACGGGCTCCACACCAACTGCAGCGTGGACGTTCCTCAGCCACAATGGCAACTATGCGGGCGAGAGCTATGACAGCGACGGCATCGATACATGCGGAAAGATCCGATGGTCGGACAGCGCGTGTTTGTTCGTGAACCAAGGCCACTACCGATGGCGACAAGATGACGGTGGTGTGGGTGCGCCGAATAGTGAGTGGTACAACGCATCGTGGTCGAAGCGAAAGAAGATCGCAGTATCGAATCCAACTGGAAGCGCCATGACGAACCAGGCGGTAAAGATCCTGGTGCCATACGATGCCGACATGCAGACCGACTTCGAGGATCTTCGCTTCACGGATTCAAGCGGTACGACGACGATCCCGTACTGGATCGAGAGTTCAACTGCTTCTGCAACATCCACGGTATGGGTGAAGCTTTCGAGTATTCCGGCAAGTGGCTCGGCAAATATCTACATGTATTACGGCAATTCGGGCGCAGCAGATGGTGGAGATGGCGCAAATACATTCAAGGGCTTTGACGACTTCGAGGATGACAATTTATCGGAATATAACAATGCGACACTCTTCGATACGGATACAACGTTCAATCATAATTATCTCTATGGTTTGGATGTGGGCAGCAACACTGAATTGCGAACGACTACTGGTGGTATGTACCGAACAGGTTCACTTACTGCACCTGGCGATACGATCCGCTTCTACCAGTACATGGATGCTGCCGCAGAAGATGAGCCGTGTACGCTCTTTGCGGTACAGAGCCAAACGCAAAACTACGCTGTATGTCTCGACCAGTACCCAACGGAAAAAGTGGCGCTTCGCGAAGATGTTCTCTCGAACGACGCGACAGGCTCCGGTAACTTGATCGCATCAACAAGTGTTACATTCGCAACTGGTTGGTATGAGGTCCAAGTCGACTGGCTTGTTGGCGGTACGATCAATGTGAACGTATACGACAGTACAGGGGCGCTCTTTGCAACAGTGAACGGTTCGGACTCTACATACAGTTCGGGAGGGTTCGGATTCTCGTACTGGTATCAGCATGCTGGTTGGGACTTCTTCTCGGTTCGGCCATACACGTCTTCGGCCCCGACATACGTCTTTGGTGAAGAACAGGTAAGTGGCGGTGCGTCGTGGTACGGAGCGGAAGATGCGTCGCTCACGGGGATCTCGATCAACCAAAACCTCCGACTGCGATTTACTGTGCAAAACACGGGTTCTCCGCTTACGGGCGAAAACTTCCGATTGCAGTATGCGGCAAAGGGGAATGCACTGAGCTGTGAAGCAGTGTCTTCTGGCTACGGAGATGTGCCAACCACAAGTGGTGGCTGTTCTGGCTCTGCTGCGTGTATGACCACATCGTCGCAATTTGCAGACCAGGCAGCAGTGTCAGACTTGCTCTCTCGCCCTGCAAATATGAGCTTTGCGCAGGGTAAGGCAGTGGAAGATCCGAGCAACCAGGGCAGTTCAATGAATGTGGGAACGAATTACGCAACAGAACTTGAATACAATTTCCAGCTCACCAGCAATGCGATCGCATCCGCCTACTGCTTCCGTGTTTCGAGAGCTGGTGTAGCGCTTGATAGCTATGACCGCGTTGCAGAGGTGGTGATGGCACATACACCAACCATCTCTGATTGGAAGTTGAACTACGATACCGATATTAGTCTTACAGAAGGAACGACCACTGTAGTTTCCGCGACGGGTACCGTGACCGACCTCAACGGCTACGCCGACATAGTGGCGGCATCGTCCACGATCTACCGATCGAGTGTCGCAGGAGCAGCGCAGTGCAGTGCCGACGTGAACAACTGTTACGTGCAGCCAACATGTACGCTCTCAAACTGCTCAGGTAGTAGCTGTTCGGTAACCTGCACCGCGCAAATGCAATATCTTGCTGATCCGACCGATATCGGGACATACAGTGCGGATAACTGGCTTGCTCAGTTGCGTATACGTGATGCATCGGGAATCTATGCAAACGCCTCTGCTGGTCAAGAAGTATTCACCACGTACGGCCTTACCATCTCGACGCCGACCATCAACTTCGGCGCGCTTGATCTTGGTCAAAATACGGGTGCGACGACCACCATTACCACGGTAGTAAATACAGGTAACGCAGCGATCGATATCCAACTTCTGGGGACCGACCTTGAGGGACCGGGAGGCCCAGCAGGAGCCATCCCTGTGGGGGAGCAGAAAGTTGCGACAAGTACATTCACGTACTCATCGTGCTCAATTTGTCAGGCCCTCACCGGATCAGCGTCATCGTTTGAAGTCGATCTTCCGAAGCCAACTGCAACGTCATCCACAATCTCTGACGACTTGTATTGGGGTATTAACGTGCCGATCAACACGGCAGCCACGACACTGACTGGCACCAACACCTTTATGGCATCTGGCGATTAGTATATGAATTCACCTCGGCGAACACCCAAACGGCTCGTACGAATACTTCTGATCGGATTTTTGGTGATGGTCATTGTGTTTACTGTATACGCTGTGTGGGCGTGGTTGAGTGCTTCCCAGTTCGGGCGAACATACGAGGCATACGTTGAGGCGCAAGAAGAATATATTGAGGTGGCGAACAAGCCTGCGGCAGAAGCAAATCCTGTGCGCAGACAGGTGTACACGCTTCTTGCCGAAGTACTGCAGGTTGAAATGAGTAATGAAGAGCGAATCGCAAAGGCGAAGCAGGGAATCGCGCATCTGAATGACATGGAGTCACAGATCGACGCGATCAAGACCGAGGCTGACAAAGTGATCCCGCTCTTGAATGAACTTGAGCAAAGCTCGAATAGAGTTGTGGCAGTGCAAAGCGGCGCCTCAATGAAAGAGCTTGTGAGTTTAGGCAAACGTCAGGTGGAGATCATTTCAGATATCCGCGGCCTCTCATACCGAGCCGACTACTACACCTCCGAAGTGTTCGAGCGTGTCATCGATGATCAAGGATCAATGACAGATGACCATAAAAGCTATCTCAACGACATCATTCCACAGCTGGAAGAGCAATTCGATAAGCGTACGAACTTGTATACAGAGTTGAAAGAAAACGATGACAGGATGAAACGGCTCGCAGACGGGCTTGGCATCTAGGATAGTAAACGGGGAAAACCGGGGGATGCAGCAATTCAGGCATAGAGTACAATGGCACGACGGTATGGAAGAGCACTATAACCACGAACAAGTCCACGAGCGTAAGCAGGGGGGATTCATGGGTGGCATGGATCGCATGTACGATTTCTTCATAGGGTCGCTCGCTACCATTGCGCGCGATATGGAGCTCTTTATCGGTACTGCGCTTACACTCGTAGGTGTTCTATCTATAGAGGCGGATAAGTTTTGCGATGGAAACACCGCAGACTACCTCTCGTGCACGCGTCCATCCACGTACTACTTCTACAGTCCGCTCGACATCGCGATCATTGTGGTAGGTGTGTTTCTCATTTTGATCTGGCTGCGCAGACATCGCTCCTAATTTTCCGCAGCAATTAAAAAATTGAACGATTCAGGGTGTTACACTAAAACGGTGCGAGGAGCACCGTTTTTCGATATGAAATCTATTCTCCGATCGCGAATCACAACGATCCTGTTTTCCATTGCGATGCTCGTCGCCATCTTCCTTGGGCTGCGTGTCTATGCTGCGGAAATTTCTGGGGTGATCATAAGCAATATCACCGCGGATTCCGCCACGGTGTCATGGAAAACGGATAAGAACACCGACGCCACGATCAACTTTGGTCTCGATGAGCGCTTCGGTACAGTTCGTGATGCGGCTTTTGATAAGAAAGACCACTCGCTTGTAATCGATGATCTTGAACCTGCCACCACGTATCATTTCCGTGTAGTCTCTACCGACGAGGCGGGAAATAAGAGCACTACAGCAGGCTTTGTATTCACCACGAAAGACGACCAAACAAAGATCAAAGAGCGCATCATAAAAGACCTCGATAAGATCAAGGATCCAGAATCCATCATCGAGATCAATGAGAAGGTAAAGGACGTGGCGGGTGACATTTTGAAGCCACCAACCATCCTTGGCTTGCCTCGCGTGACCGTAGACCAGACGACCGCGACCATCGTCTGGACCACGGATCGTGAATCAAGCTCTATGGTGTACTTGGCTCCAGAGGGGGAATTTAATGGTACCGACTACACCATTGCACAGGGAGATCCGAGCGAAGCGGTCTCTCGCCACGTGGTAGAAGTGATCGGTCTTGATCCATCGACTACATACCACTTTAAAGTTACGTCCGACGACAGTACGGGGCTCACGGGGGAAAGCGAAGACGATACCTTTAAAACGAAGTCTATTTTGCCGACCGTGCGCAACGTGAAGGTGAATCGTATTCAGGAAAAGTCGGCTGTGATCTCGTGGGACACGGGTGGCGTGCTTGCACGTGGCATCGTGGAATACACGAACACCCGCACAAAGATCACAAAAGTTGCGGGCAGCTCCGTGTTTGCGGCGAATCAAAACGTGCAGCTCGCAGATCTTGAGTTTGGCACACGGTATTCGGCCGTGGTGAGAACTACAAACCAAGATGGTGACAACGCCGAGAGTCAGCCGTTCCAATTCATTACGATCCGTGACGTGATCGCTCCTGCGATCTCTAAGGTGAAGAACGAATCAACACTCTTCCCGGGGGAAGATGTGAAAATCCAGACCATTATTGCGTGGGAAACCGACGAACCGGCAACGTGTCAGGTGTTTTATTCGCAAGGTCTTTCGAGTGGTGCGGGGGGTACGGCACCGGAATTCGTGCCTAAGGAAACGAATCCGTTGACGGCACACACGTCGGTGATCGTCGGGTTTACGCCAGGCACGGTGTATCAGTTCTGGGTTGTATGTAATGACGAAGGGCAGAATGAAAGTCGCTCGGAGGACTTTGTGCTCATCACACCGATCAAGGAAAAGAGCATCATCGATATCATTCTCCAGAACTTCCAAGGAACGTTCGGTTGGGTTGAGAACATCGGCAAATAGTATGGCGAAAACATCTATCCGCACCGACAAAATGTTCATTACCTACAACAAGGGTAAGTCCAACGAATTTAAAGCCCTTCAGGATGTAAACGTGGAAATTTATCCGCGCGAATACATCATTCTCTTCGGCCCGTCGGGGTGCGGTAAGTCAACACTTTTGTACACCATGCTCGGCGGTATTCCGCCAAGCGACGGGCATATGTTCGTGCAAAACGAAGACATCTACGCGTACACGCCGGAAGAATTGAATCGCTACCAGCAAACAACGATCGGTATCGTGTACCAGCAGTTCAACCTTATCGCATCACTCAGCGTGCTCGACAATGTGGCGCTCCCGATGCTGTTTCTTGGGCTTGATAAGAAGGAGCGTTCTGAGCGGGCAGCATCGCTCCTGCGCCGTTTCGGTGTGCCACAGCGTGTGGAGGACAAGCTTCCAGTGGAAATGTCTGGCGGTCAGCAGCAGCGTGTGGCTGTGGCTCGCGCGCTCATTAACGACCCGGAAATTCTTCTGGCAGACGAGCCGGTGGGTAACCTCGACTCAATTTCTGCGGAACACGTGATGGACTCTTTTCAGGAGATCAATGAACGCGACCGAAAGACGGTGATCCTCGTTACGCACGATGCAAAGTACCTACCATACGCGCACCGCGTGTTTTACATGCGTGATGGAAAACTCCGACGCATTGTGGTGAATCCAGAGAAGACACAAGTGAAGCGCGTAAAGCCGGGGGAGACGATCGTGACCGAGATCGAACAGCTCGCTCGTATGTATCCGTATGCTGAGCCGGTGGAGCTCAAGGTGAAAAGCGTAGTGAACTTTGTAACACAGAGCATTGGGTTCGGACAGATTCAACGCCTCGAAGAGGCAATATTGTATGTGCTTAAAGGAACCATGAACGAACAGATGTTTGCAGAGTTTCTTGAAAAGCCACGACACCTTGGTGGTGTGGGTATCCATAAAGAGGATGTGCCAGCGATCTCAAAGCGAGTGTTCAATCTGATCCGCTATTCACTTGATGTGCAACGATTTCGTTCTGAAGTGAATGCGGATGACGCATTCATTCACCAGCAAAAATTCGTTGACCGACTCATGACCTATCTCAAAGAAGAGGTTGGATTTCAGAGTACTCAAGCGCAGCTCACGACGCTTCGCGAGGCGGTGACTGATCGAGTCGGTGGCATCATTGACGCAATGCAATTTGCGCAGCGGCTCACACTTTCCGAGCAATTGGGCGGTACTGCGTTTGAGGAGCGTATTGCCGACAAAATTGCGGTGCACATGGAAAAGCTAATCGCGCAGGGAGGGTACGTTATTCTTCCAAACGAACTTGAAGGAGGTCACACCTGATATGCAAACTCGAGACATCGCTATTCTTTCGACTCGTATGTTCAAAACGAACCCGTCTCGTACGTGGCTCACGATTTTGGGCATGGGTGTGGGAACTGGCGCTGTTGTGGCACTCGTGGGCCTTGGCTTTGGTTTGCAGAGCATTATTCTCGATAAGATCGTGCTCGGCGACTCATTGCTCTCGCTGAACGTGTCGAATCCAGCGTCGAAGATCGTGGTGCTCGACCAGGCGACCGTCGATACATTTGCTGCCATGGAAACAGTGAAAGATGTCTCCGGTGTGGTTACGTTCCCGACACTTGTCACATACCAAGGTCTTACGGGCAACGCCAATATTCAGGGACTCGCACCATCGTATTTCCTCTATACGGGAGCACAGGCGGCCGCAGGGGATCTTTTTACCAACGAAGACGCGGTAGAAGATCGTAATGCGGTTGTGATCACGAGCGCCATGCTCAAACTCTTTGGTGTAGAAGACCCAGAGGAGGTGATCGGGAAGTCACTCACGTTCCGCGTCTTCGTGCCCAACGAAGGAAGCGATCAGTCGACCGAAGTGCAGCTCTCCAAACAGTACAAGATCAAGGGTGTAACATCCGACGCGGGTAACCTTGCTGCTGCCATTACACTCGAGGAGTTCCAATCCAATTTCAAGATCCCATATTTCGATCGCGTGCAGGTGCGTGTGATCGACACGAAATCGCTCCCATTGGCGCAAGATGAAATCATCGCAAAAGGCTTCACGGTGACCGCGCTTTCAAAGACCGTTGAACAGGCTAATAAGATCTTCCAGGGTATCCAGGCCGTGCTTGCCGTATTCGGCGGCATTGCGCTCACGGTATCGGCGATCGGTATGTTCAATACGATGACCGTTACACTCCTCGAACGAACGGCAGAGATCGGAGTAATGCGCACCATCGGCGCCTCGTCGAAAGACATCGTGATCCTCTTCGTGGCCGAGGCGATCATTGTGGGTCTCTTGGGAGGCATCGTGGGAATCCTCATCGGAGGGGGGATCGGCATGTTCTTTAATGGCCTACTCTCCGTTGCGGCGAGCAAATTCGGTGGCGAATCGGTCAGTTTGTTCAAGTATCCGATGTGGTTCCTGATATTCATTTGTTCGTTCTCCGGCGGTGTTGGCTTCCTCACTGGCCTATTCCCAGCTCGTCGCGCGGCAAAAATTAACCCACTCGACGCTATTCGATATAAGTAGGCGCAAAAACCCAGCGCTTAGGCCGTAAAATCGCTAGTTATCCACATTTTGGGAACGCCATTGCGCAATAGGGTGTTACGATTTCTCGTAAGGTATGTCCGAACAATTTCATCGGAATTTTAACGTTTTCCTGAAACGGACTCGCACCACAGAGGGCAAAATAACGATTTTTACCTCTGTCTTGGCCTGCTTTGTGTTGGTGTGTTTCGTAACGCTCTTTCAGGTAAATGTGCCGGTGGCGAGCGCAGACGACGTGACCACCTCGGTAACGGTGCTCAATACGCCTCCTACGTTTGATACGGACGTGTCGGAAGTTGTGGCATCGGCCACTACTACACCTACGAATGCAGGGGCGGTGCTCCAGTTCCAAGTGCAGGCAACAGACTCCAGTGGCGACAACTACTACCTACTCATCTGTAAGACCAGTGGTGCTGCAACCGGAAACTCTGGCGCTCCACCTACCTGCGCGGGAGGGATCAGTAACCAGTGGGCGGTTTCTCCATCGACGGTCAGCGGCGCGGTCGCGACGGCTGCGACGACGACAATCAACACGGCACCGTTCAATGCGGAGAGTAATCACTGGTACGGGTTTATCTGTGACAACAATGGCACCCTCGCGCGCTGCAATCTTACAGTCAATGAGGGAACGCCAGGGAACGACAATGCAGCACCGTTTGTGATCAATCATATTCCTGTATTTCATTCACTCTCCAACGACGGACCGATCAATCCAGGAAGTGTTCTCACATGGACTTCGGGTTCGTACGATAACGATACGCTTGGTACCCAAGACCAGGTTCGCCTGATCGTGTGTTCGTCACCAGGCATCACGGGTTCTTCCTGTACGAATGCTGGGGGATACGCGAGCTCTACACTCTCGAATAGTAATGCTGCAACCTCGAGCACCTTTGCTATTCCGTATCAGGACCGTTGGTACCCATCGTATGTCTACATCGTAGACAACCATGGTCTTGCTGCCACTTCGACTCTGCAGGGCTCCGCAAATGCGTTCAATATTCAAAACGTGGCACCTGTAGTGACCGCTTCGACAATCGCGATCCAAGACTACAACAACACGGTAGACCTGATCACGCTCACGACACCTGCGGCAACATCGGGTGTGTTTAAGGTAAAGTTCACCGTCGTTGATAACAACAGCTGCATTAGCGCATCGTCCACAAACGAGATCGCATCAAACATCATTAACGTATATCGTTCGGGCATAACCCAAGCAGGCTGTGATTCTTCTGGCGAGTATAATTCAAATAACTGCTACACAGCATCGTCGACTTTGTTCACACCATTCTTTAGCTGCTCGCAAGACGCAGCCACATGCAGCGGTTCGAGCGATTCCGATGCTACATTCACCTGCAATTTTGCACTTTGGTACAACGCCGATCCAACCGATGCCTCCACACAATACACAGCAGAATCGTGGCTTGCCTCAGTTCGCGCAACTGACAACAATTCGACATCGAGCCCTCTTACCGAAAAGACTGTCGGCACGACTGAACTCGTAAGCTTCCTCGCATTCGATGTGTCGCAAACCGGCGTTGCATTCGGTTCATTACAACCGGGTGATCAGAATGACCCAATTACTGCTACAACCACGCTCTATGCGCAGGGTAACGTTGGGCTCGACGAAGACATCTATGGAGACACAATGTGTACGAACTGGACCGCACCAGGTAGCTGCGATGCTGGCGGTATCAACCCGGCAAACGAGATCGCGATCTCGTACCAGAAAGTCGCTACCACGACATACTCATCATATGCGTCGGCAACAGCCCTCACGTCTTCGACCTCACCAACATCGATCCTCGTAAACGTACCGAAGACCACCGCAACATCGACTCAAGAAAACCGCAATACATACTTTGGTATCCAAATTCCGATCGCCATCACTCAGGCGGGTAGCTACACTGGCCAGGACACCATTACCGCAAAGAAGAGCAACCCTTCGAACTGGTAGTTCTAAACACATAACCGCTCGAATATCCAGTAATCTCTGGACATTTCAGGAGGTGACCGTGATACTATTGAGACCATGATGTCACTGCCGTGGCGGCTGTTAGGACTGCGTTTTTTTGCCATCCTTCTCCTTTGTGCAGGCTTCTTCGGGATGGCTCATACGGCATACGCAGGGTTTGGTATTACGCCACCATACGTAAATAACGACCGTCTCACGCGCGGAACCGTGTATGAACAACGCATCACACTTGTCCGCTCCGACCCGACCGACGACCAGAAGGTGGAGGTGAGTATGAATATCCCTGGCGTAGAATCGTGGTTTACGATCGATAAGGGCACTACGTTTATCATGCCCGCAGGGGAGACGCAGGTGCCGATGATCGTTTCTGTTCGTGTGCCGGCAGATGCGGAGTACACGCGTCATCAGGGAACAATTCGTATCCGCACATCATCGGCTTCTGACCAGCCTGGTGGAGGTGTGTCGATCGCGCTGGGGGCGCAGATCGATGTTGATATCAAAGTTGTCGACAAGATCTTGGACTTTGAAGTAAAGCGCATTCGCATTTCGGATCTTGAAGAGGGGCGACGCAAATGGGGACTCTATTTTCCGGCAAAGATCCGGTTCTTTATGACGGTTCAAAATACCGGTAACGAAGTGTATGGTCCGACTAAAGTGAAATTTGATATCTACGACTCCGAGGCAGAGCAGATGCTTGAGACGACGTATAGCACGAATAAGATAGAACAGATCGAGCCGTTTGCGATAAAGGAGGTTTTAGCTGAACTTCCAACGCGTCTGCCTGCTGGGCGCTACACGGCCAAGTACACGATCTACAAGGGAGAAGAGATTGCACAGCAAAATCAGCTGAACGTGAGCGTTGCTGCTATTGGTGCAGTGCAGGGGTATTCGGGATATGGATTTTCGGGACTCTCGATGACAGATAAATTGAAGGTGGGAGCTGTATTAGCCGTTCCGATCCTTCTGATCATTGTGATGTTCTTTGTACTCGGAGCACGTCGGCGACGAAATCGGGCACGACGCCAGGGATTTGCCACGCCACCCACGCGCCAGCGCTAAATCGACATGCACACGGCACACAGACCACTCGTATTGTCGGGCATTATTGTTGCGTCGGCTCTCTTGTTCGGAGCGTTCATTAACATCGTCTTTGCGGACGATATCTCCACAACGGTGGACCTGCTTGTGTGCGGTGATGGGATTTCAGGCGGAGGGTCCGAAGTATGTGACGACGGTGTGAACATCGGTGGCTACGGATCCACGACCGCTGAGCGCAAATGTAACCCAGGATGTTTGTCGTACGCAGAGTATTGTGGCGACGGTATTCTGCAAGTTCGATTCTCGGAGCAGTGCGATGATGGTAACACTGTGGGGACTGACCTTTGCTCGCTCACATGCACCACGCTTGCTCCTGCTGGCACGGTCAATACGGGCGGGTCGCCATCCGTGGGATCGACGCCATCACTGCCAAATGTAACGCCGGGTAATATTAATTCAGAGACGCAAACGCGTGTCGTATTGCGTGGCAAAGCGTATCCAAATAGCACGGTTAATATTTTGCTTGACGGGAAAGTGAAAGGAACGACGCTGGCCGATGTCAATGCAGATTTTCAATATTCCGCGACAGACATTACTCCCGGTACGGCTACATTCGGATTTACTGCCAAGGACGCAAATGGTGTTGAATCAATCACCACGTCTGTCGTGTTCGACGTGGCGCAAAGTGCCGTTTCTACCGTGGCAAACGTATTCTTTCCGCCAACCATCGCCGTATCTGCGCGCCAAGTCCCCAAGGGAGATCCGATCACTGTATCAGGATACTCTGTACCGAGAGCGACGGTGAGTAGCGATATTAGTGGTAATCCTAAGACCACGCTAAGCGCGACTGCAGAGACTTCTGGTGCGTGGGCGCTACAAGTAGATACGAAATCGCTCTCTGATGGGTTGCATACGGTGAAGGCATACTTTAAGCAGGAGGGAGGCATTCAGTCGGGATTTGGTAAATCGATCTCATTCAGCGTGGGAGAGGGAGCCTTTGCTGATACTGGCACGCCAGACCTCAACGGGGACACAAAAGTGAATCTCGTGGACTTCTCGATCTTCCTCCTTAAGTGGAACACCGATGATATTCAAAGCGATTTTAACAGCGATGGGAAAGTAAACTTGGGAGATTTTTCCATCATGCTCTTTAGTTGGACGGGCTGATCCTATGTCTGTAAAAAACCGTTATACTGCAGCTATGATAAAACGCGTTGGTCAGACGCTTCTATTCTTTGCAGGGGTGCTCGTGGCGCTTCCAATGACCGCCGCTGCCGCAGTGCTTTACATAAGTCCGACAGAGGGAACATACGGACTTACCGACGCGTTCATTGCAGATGTCCGTATCGACAACCAAGGTGAATGTATCAATGCAGCGCATGTCGAAGTGCGCTATTCGACCGACACGCTTCGAGCAGTTGATTTCAGTAAAGGTAACTCCATTCTGAGTTTGTGGGTGGAGGAGCCGGTGATAGACACAAGCAAGGGAACCGTCACGTTCTCTGGGGGCATTCCAGGTGGGTATTGTGGGCGAATTCCCGGCGACCCTGTTCTTTCAAACGTGCTCGGGAAGATTGTTTTCAGTGTAGTTGGTGCCGAGCAAAATTCGGCGTCGGTCTCAATCGCGGATACATCAGCCGTCTACCTCAACGACGGGGCTGCAACGCCTGCCGCACTCACTACACAGAGTGGAGCATACACGATTCAGGCGACGCCGCTTCTTGAATCGAATCCATGGCTTTCGCAGGTGTCGGAGGATAAGACGCCACCAGACGAGTTTGTGATCACTGTTGAATCCACGAAGGGCGTATTTCGAGGAAACTACTATGCCGTATTTGCTACACAAGATAAGCAGAGTGGCCTTGATCATTACGAGATATATGAGCGTGGCGCGTGGCGCACGATCACCTCACCTCACCAGCTCAAGGATCAGCTCCTCACGGGAGGTGTACAGATCAAAGCTATAGACAAAGCGGGGAATGAGCGCCTTGGGACGTACATCGAAGGCTCTGCTGCGCCGCGAGTACCAAAAGAATTTGATTACACGATCTTCCTCCTTATTGCATTCGGGGTAGCTGTGATCGCTGCGTTTGCCTGGTTCAGAAAGCGACACGCAGCACAGACGAGCGCATGAAAAAACTCCTCGTATCCTTGATTCTTTTTTCACTGATTCCATCTGTTTCATCTGCGGCAGAAGGAGTGCTTTTTTTCTCTCCCGAACGCGGTACGTACGCGATAGGAGACACCTTCGAAGTTGAGGTACGAGCTAATACTGATGGGGTCGATGCCAATGCTGCAGAGGCCGACATAGTGTTCAACAAAACGGCACTCGAAGTTGAGCGTATCGAAATTGATGGGTCAGTTCTATCGCTCTGGCCTACGCCTGTCTCTTTTTCAAACGAGAAGGGCGCAATCAATTTTTCAGGAACAGCACCGCGAAGTTTTAATGGCGCAAACGCAATGCTCATACGCATCGTATTCCGTGCAAAAAGCAATGTACCGGGCGACGTACATATGGATTCCGGCGCATTGTTGTTAAACGATGCCCGAGCCACGAATATCATCAGTACGATGCGTTCAGCACTCTTTAGTGTCACGCCTCGACAGACCGCGCCAGCGCCTACATTGGTCGCGACCTCGACCGAGCCCGTAACTCAGGCTGAGCCGGAAGTGAAGGGGGCTTCTATTCAGGTGCCTGCCATCACTGGATACGATGATCGAGTTTCAATTGGGGAGCGCATTGTGTTGCAGGGAAATGCGGAGCCAAATTCCAGGATATCCGTCTTTCTGCAATACGAAGACGATGCGCCACGCGAGAGTCAGGTGCTCACCGCTGGTGACGGCTCATTCACCTATGTAGCTGCCGACCTCGCCATTCGAGGTGTGTATCGCGCATGGGCATCAGTGTATGCTGACTCTCAGCAGCTCTCATCAGACAAGGTTGTGATGGTGGCGCGTCCGAAAGGTTTTGCTGCAGCCGCCGAGAGTATTACACCGATGCTTACGCTCGCGCTTCCGTACTTGCTGCTCCTAGTCGCAGCGGGAGCATCCCTCGGCTATTTCTACAATCGCAAACGCGCGGCTACTACAAGCGCATTCGAGTAAAGAATATCGAAAGGTCGGTGAGTGAGCTTGCTCCATCGCGGTCAAGGTCAAACTTTGCGTTGTATGGTGCGATCACTTGGAACGCCATGATCGAAAGATCCACCACGTTCACCTTGCCATCGCTGTTGAAGTCGATCGAAAGGGGAGCGAGTGTTTCCTCGTTCATGCGTCCTGACGCGCCGCCAGCCACTGGCATTTCTGATTCCGGGATCTCAAATGTGTAGATGCGTTTACTGCTGAGTATTTCTGTGCCCTTTCCATCCGCTGCGAAAATCTGCGCGTCCTTGAATGAGATCTGCGCAGAACCAGACTTCTTTGCCTTTACAGTAAGCGTGACGACCGTGCCCACACCGCTCAAGCCGCCTGGTGCAAGCGTGCCGCCACTAAAATGCACCTCACCAGTACCTTCCTTGATCGTCGTCTCTTCAGTCCAAAGATCGAGGAATGATTTAGCCTTACTAATACCCACGATCTCAATCACGTCCTCAGAAAACTTAAGCGTTGCCCCTACCGTGTTGATAGGAGTTTTCGTATTGATTCGTACATCGATATCGGCGGTGTCGCCCACTTTAAGTGTGGAAGAGCTGTGCGGGGAGATATACAGTACCGTTTCTGATGACACAGATGCTGCGCTGCCAGCGATGAGTGTGACGATCGAGTCACCGCGCTCGATCAACACAGTTGTCGATGCAACGAGCAGCACGAGCACTGCCACGGCATGAAAAACCCCGATCGTGTGCACGAAATCGACGATTCTTCCAAACATGAGAAAAGTCTAGCATCATTCCAGAACCTCAGGCGTGGCCACGTTCACGGGAGTGTTAACACTCTGAATCGTTGTAGTCGAGAAGTAGTTTTCGCCACTAAAGGTCATTAGCTGCACCTGAGACTGCTCGTTGATCCATACAAACACATGCCCGTCACCAATACGCTGTATAAGCGACTGGAGTGTACCGCCCTGCACCTCAGACGCTTCATTCGAGAGAGAGAACTCGTATACGTAATATCGATGATTCTCGTACATGCGCTCAGCTGGCGCGGCATTGAGTGATAAGTATCTACCACGCTTACTGAGGAGTGCGAGGTTGTCGAGCACGGGGCCAGATACTGCTATATCGGTAAATTCTTGAGGGATCGAATCGGCCGAAAATCGGTGCCATCTCGCATCGTGTGGGATGGTTTGCCTGAGCAGTTGGCTATCTGTATCGATCCGCACGAATATCTCATTGCCGATAGAGATATTTTGGAACGTAAAGGCGTGACTTCGCTTAGAGGGCTTCTCCGTGGGTATGGTGAGTGTGGTTGTTGCATACGAACCATACCGATTTGCGTCAAAATCCAGCCTATAGAGGCCAGAAACAGCGATAGTGCGGTCAGAGAGCGCAGTAGAGGTATCAACCTGAGCCTCATAGCTACGCAGCCCTTCTACGGCCTCTAGCGCGCTTTGCAGCCGCGCATCGAAGAAGCCTGATCGCTTTGCCTGGTAAAGGTAGTAGCCTCCCACTAATACTCCTGCGGCGGCTATAGCGGCAGTGATCACGAGTGAAGGTCTTCTCATAGAGGCAATGCTCACCAGTGTATATGTCTTCGGCTCCATCACAAGCACTTTCTATGCAAATCCGTGCTGATTAATCCTCCGTTGGCTCAGAAAAAATGGATTTTGGTGCCGAAAGTTGTCCACATCGAAAAATAGGCTAAAAACCTAGGGATTATACAATTAAGCGAAGCAATCTCGACCCCCGAGATTGTAAAAAAAGAGAAAACTCGACCCCCGAGAAATGGCTATGATGAACAAGAAAGACGAATACATCTCACTTCGCGAGGCAGCTGCGATTGCTGGCTACACACCGGACTACATGGGACAGCTTATTCGATCTGGAAAACTTCCAGGTAAGCAGGTGTTTGCCAATGTTGCCTGGATGACAACAGAGGAGGCAGTACGAAGCTATGTTGGTCAGAAAAAGGGCCGACACAGTGTTAAGGAGAGTGCATCTATTTCAGTGCTCTCTGTCATTCAGAGAGAGATAGAGTCTCCGCGCCTCGTAAAACGCCTTTCTATAGCACTCATTGTGATGAGTGTCGCGTTCATGCTGCTTCTTTTCTATATCTTTTCAACCTCGCTCGACCAGCGACTCAATCAGCGCGCTATGGAGCGCCTCGAGCAAACCTGATCATCCTCCATGCACACAAACACACGATCATGGGTAAGCATGCATCGAACCGGAACGCGACTCATCGCGGTCTTTGTGTGCGTGCTCTTGGTGTTCGGATTGTTTGCGAACCGTGTAGAGGCAGCGGCTGGAGTGCCACGCATCATGAACTATCAGGGTCGCTTGATGAATTCGAGCGGTACGCTGCTCGGCGGATCAGGCACAGACTACTGCGTTAAGTTCTCACTCTACGACGATGCTGCGATTGGTGGCGGAGACGTAAAGCTCTGGCCAACGAGCGCGCCATCCACAATGACCGTAACGGTGCGCAACGGTATTTTCAATGCGGGTGTCGGTGACACGAATGCGGGGGGTGACACGCTCGATTTCAACTTTGAAGACACAGACGCTGTATATCTCAACGTGGAGGTCGCAACGAAAGTTGGTGCGACATGCGCACCTGGCGATGGATCGGAGAGCTTTGAAAACCTCTCTCCGCGTCAGCGCGTGACCGCACAAGGTTACGCGATCAACTCAGCAACGCTCAATGGCCAGACCGGAGCGTACTATCTTGCAAATTCATTCTCCACCACGTCTGCAACCGTGTTCACGGATAGTTTCGTAAACAGCTCGTCAACAATCCCAAAGACATACGCAAATAACAGCTTTATTGGCGTGAATACTTTCGCGGATATCACAGTGGTGAGCGCCACTTCAACGAACCTCAATGTGGGAGGGACATTCTCCGGGGCAGGACTTACCTCCTGCTCTGGTAGCAATGACAAGCTCGTGTGGAATGCGACAACCCGACAGTTTGCGTGTGATACGGATCTTTCAGGAAGTGGAGGTGCAGATGGCAACTGGACCTTCTTCAATAGTTCGGCTATTCGTCCCGCAACGACGTCGAATCAGGTGCTCGTTGGCGGTACGGCTACCACATCACTCGCGAAGTTCGAAGTGCAGGGTGGTGCAAAATTTGATAACGCTACATCGACCACACTCAACACGACGGTGTTTAGTCTCGGAGGGATCGAACACTTCACATCGCTCTTGGGAAGCGGACTGCAGAATTCAGGTGGTGTGCTTACGCTCAATGCTGCTGGCGATTGGACAGGCACGTTCGATGGGCGAGAGGGTTCGTATTACCTTGATAATTCGTTCTCTACGACATCGGCATCACACTTTGCATCAGTTGGTCTCGCGTTTTCGACCACCTCAGCACAGTATTTCCTTTCGCAAAATCCTGCGCAGTTTGCGACATCATCTGCGGATTACTGGAAAAGTCAGAACAATTTCCATTCAACGTCATCGTTTGCATACGATCTTGCAACGTACGAAAAAGGATTTTTCTTCTCAACTACATCGGTCGCGCATTGGGATTCAACACAGTTTCGATGGGCAACCACGTCAACGGATGCATGGTTCGCTGCGAAGTCGACTGATGATCTCGACGAAGGAGTTTCGAATCTCTACTACAGCGCATCACGCGTTGCTGGAGTGATCGCGGGAACGACAACAGACGCTTTGGCGGAGGGAAGTACGAATCAGTATTTCACCGTAAATCGATTTGCAGGCGCGTTCGCTGCCACCACAACGGATGCACTCACTGAAGGTGTTACAAATCGATACTACAGTAATGGACTCGTACAAACGTATCTCGATGGCGTTAATAAGGGATTCTTTTTCTCAACAACCTCGGCTGATGCATGGAAGGGACAGACAAATTTTCATTCAACGAGCTCATTTGCATTCAATCTCAGTACGTATGACAACGGATTCTTTTTCTCAACGACATCAGTTAACTACTGGGAAGGAACGCAGTTCCGATGGGCAACAACCAGTTCTGATGCATGGCTCGCCACGAAGGATACGGGCGACATTGCAGAGGGGATCAATCTCTACTACACGCCATCGCGCGTAGCGAGTGTGATCGCAGGCACTACCACCGATGCGCTTTCAGAGGGAGCGACGAATCGCTATTACTCAAACGGACTCGTGCAGACCTATCTCGATGGTGTCGATAAAGGCTTTTTCTTCTCCACGACCTCTGCTGCGTACTATGCATCAACGAATCCAACGACGTTTTCAACCACATCTGCAAACTACTACGTGAACAGTTCGACAACTATCCCAAAGACGTACAGCAACAACACCTTTACAGGCACGAATGACTTTCAGAATGTGACCGCAACAGGTGTGACCTCTACGGCATCATTTGCAACAACGGCGTCATCGTCAAACTTGTTCTCGGGGATCGCAAACATTGGTTCGTTGATCGCAACGGCGATCACGGGAAACACAGTCACTGCTACAAACGCGACCACAACGACGTTGTTCTCGAACTTCTCATCATCGACTGAGACACGTGCAAACAATGCAGCGTTTGGTTCTATGGTTGCGGGATCTACCACCGTGGCCGCAACCTCCACGACGAATGGCTTGTTTGCGTCGTTCTCGCGCATGATCGCTTCTGTGATCGACTCACTCACGGCGAGTGTGCTCACTGCATTCAATGGAACGTTCGGAAATCTTACAGCAACGTCGTCAGCAACGCTGGCTTCAACGACAGCACAGGGTCGTTTTATAACGGGCAACATCATCTCCACCTCAACTGCAACATCAACGTTCGCTGGAGCGCTCAGTGTGGGTATACAGAACTCCGGTTACGAAGTATCGGTCCTTGGTACTGCGACCGCGGGTGCGGGAGCAACCGGCACCGCGGTTATGGCAATCTCGAATGACGACAATACATTGAGCTCCGGAAACAATGTGCTGCGACTCAATATTCGTACACCGTATGGGACAGCCTGTACGTCAGGGACGACATGCCCGCGATTCACCGAGTATTTTGCTGGTGTTGGGTCCGGATCTGACACGGGAGGTCGTGGTGTAGGTAGTTTGCGTCTCTCAACAGCAGGCACTGGTATCACGCAGACATCTGGTGCTGCAGACTTCGCAGAATTTATGCTCCTGAGTGAATCCGCTTCTGTCGGCGATATCGTGTCGCTGAACTCAAGTGGCGAGTATCGTAAGGCAACAGCTGGCGAGGCGCTCATTGGTGTTGTTTCCGACAACCCAGCGTTTGTTGGCAACGCTGGTCTCGAAGGTCAGCCTAATGCGTACATTGTAGGCTTTGCCGGAGTGATCCAAACGTCTGTAAGTGACGCAAATGGAGATATCAATGCCGGCGACCTGATCGCGGCATCTGACGAGCCGGGTGTCGGTATCAAACTCTCGGAATCGGGTTACGCACTTGGCCAAGCGCTGCAGAGTTTCTCAGGGCCTGGGCAAGGAACAATCACTGTGCTCGTTATGCCGAAGTTTGTTGATGCAGCGATCGCGCTCGATAGTTACGGTGGGGGTGCGAGTGGTGCTTCGGGATACTGGGACCTTTCAACAACGACAAACTTTGTATCACTCGCTTCGAGTACGCAATCGCTTGCGATCGCAGGGAATACACAACTTGCTACGACATCAATCGCGTCGTTGACCACGACCGGCACCACAACAGGAGCAAACGGTATGAATATTACCGATGGTTGCTATGCGGTGGATGGCGTGTGCCTCACGACTGGCGGGAGTTCGGCATCATCGACTCTCTTTGCAGACACCAACTCATGGACTGGTATCAATACATTTAACGGGAGCTCAGTTTTTGGTAACGCAACATCGACGACGTTCCGCACATCAACGCTCGGCGTTGGGTTGGAATATTTCACGTCGCTCGCAGGAACTGGTCTTACGAATTCGGGAGGCGTACTTACGCTCAACACGGGTGGCGATTGGACAGGCACATTCGATGGGCGAGAGGGAAGTTATTATCTTGCCAATTCATTCTCAACAACCTCAGCTGCGTACTTTGCTTCGGCAGGCCTCGCATTTTCGACTACGTCTGCTGCGTACTACGCTGCACAAAACCCAACGCCATTTGCAACAACCTCAGCTGACTACTGGAAGTCACAGAACAACTTCTTTTCCACATCCTCCGCTGCATTCTTCTCTGCATCCGGACTTTCATTCAGCACGTCGTCAACCGACTACTGGCGCTCGGTCAACAACTTCTTCTCTACCACATCAGCGTCGCACTTCTCGTCACTTGGTCTCTCATTCTCCACCACGTCTGCTTCGTACTTCCTTGGCCAGAATCTAGGAAACGCATTCTCGACCACATCGGCGTCTCATTTCGTAAACTCATCTACCACAATTCCTAAGACGTATACGAACAATGTCTTCACCGGCGTGAATGATTTTGCAAACATCACTGCTACGAACGCAACCACAACCAATCTCTTCGCGACGTTCTCGTCTTCGACCGAGACGCGCGCAAATACTGCGTCATTTGGTAGTGCATCGATAGGCTCGCTCACGACGACTGGAACAACAACGGGAGCAAACGGTTTTGACATCACCGATGGCTGCTTCTCTATAGATGGTGTGTGTCTCGAGTCTGGTCAGGGTGGAGGAGGTGGCAGTGGCGAACTCATTGCGATCCAAACGTTCAGCGCTGTTGGAACCACGACGTACACGCCATCTGCGGGTGCAACATCTGCACAAGTGATCGTCACGGGAGGCGGTGGTGGAGGCGGTGGTGCAGACAGTACTGATGGGACCACGACCGAAATTCCAGCGGGTGGCGCGGGCGCCGGTGCGACCTCTTTTCTCCATGTTGACCTCACTTCAACAACCTCTGTGCAGGTCGTTGTCGGAGCGGGTGGTACGGGTGGTCCGGCAACTGGTGGGACTGGAGTAGGAGGTGGACACTCATCGTTCGGTCCGGCGCTTGGTCGAGCAAATGGTGGACTCGGCGGTGTGGGAGCAACTGATTCTACGGCTGGTCCTCGTACGCTTGCTGGAGGTGTTGGCGGCACGGCAACAGCAGGGGACGTGCAGGTTGCTGGAGGAAACGGTCAAGACGGCAATTCACAAGTGGGTAATACTGCGTTCGGTGGTGTTGGTGGCTCGAGCTACTGGGGAGGTGGTGGTGACGGAGGCTCCGTAGTTGTAACTGCCACACAGAGCGCCGGTTCGAATGGGACAGCGTATGGTGCGGGAGGTGGAGGTGCGGCTCTTGCTGACACTGCCACGGGTGCGGCTGGCGGAAATGGTGCAAGCGGCATTGTGGTTGTGTACGAATACGGTCCATTTCAGGGCACGATGTCAGTAACGAATGGGGGAACGGGTCTGAGCTCTGGTCCATCATATGGACAACTCCTGATGGGTGACGGCGCGGGAGGATATGTGCTCGTGGCCACATCTTCAATTGGGCTTGCCACCACAACAGATTCGCTTGTCGAAGGAGTACAAAACTTGTACTACACGAACAATCGCGTGAATCAGTATGTTGGTGCATCGACGACCATCGCAAAAACGTTCACCGCAAACGTATTCACCGCGTTGCAGACGTTTGCCAGTGCGATCTTCGGAAACATAACCGTGAATGGAACAGCATCCTCGAGTGATCTCGTCGTTTCCAATGGATTCACGTTTGGAAATGTGACTGGTGTTTTGAAAGCCACTGCTGGCTCGGTTGTGGCAGCGCTTGTGGACCTCACCAGCGATATCACTGGTGTGCTCGGCATTGCAAACGGTGGTACTGGCACGTCGACAGCACCGACGCTTGGTGAAATGCTGGTTGGTGATGGGCTGGGTGGGTACGACCTCGTTGCAACATCAACGCTTGGTATATATGTAGGTGACCTGGTTGGTACGGTCGACGAGACACAGGGAGGCACAGGCAATACCACGTACGTAGCGGGCGATATTCTCTACGCACAAAATGCTTCAACGCTTGTGCGATTGCCTGTTGGTGGCAATGGGTCGGTGCTTAAGATCGCGGGTGGGTTGCCGGCATGGGGCACCGACTTGCAGGGTGGTGGCGGAGGAGGCGGCGGCGGCGGATTCTTCTCGACCACCACTGATGATCTCGCGATCTTCCCGTCGGATCCGACATACGCAGTGATTGTGGGGAATAGTGCAACGGGAACGGCAGACAGTCAGTTTGAGGTGTTTGGCAAATCATACTTCTCGAACCGAATGGGTATTGCGACAAGTTCTGCTGGTTCGATTTTCTCCATCGGTGGTGTTGCCAACTTCTCGACGCTCGGCTCCACGATGTACACAAAACTCAACTTGCTCGACGTACAGGCAACAGGTGAATCTACCTTCGCCAATGTACTTGCGGCATCTCTCGCTGCGGCGAATGTGGGGGCGAACTCACTTTCCGCGGGTACGAATGCGACTACCACCATCCAAGGAGATGTTGCAGGCACATCCACTATCCAAGGTTTTATCAATGTGACCGGCACGAACTCCACCTCTACGTTCTCAGGAAATTTGCAGGCACTTTCGATCCGCCTTACCGCAACGTCGAGTGCCAATGGGATCAATCTCGAATCGGGATGCTATGCAGTGAATGGTGTCTGTACGGTGAACTCTCTTACCGCCACGAACACCACACTCTCGCTCACGTCGAATAATGGCGCGATCGGGATCGCGCTCAATCTCGCGAATCCAAATGTGTGGTCGGGCTTGCAGCAGTTTGGAAATGCGACCACAAGCTTGCTTGAATCAACACGATTCTACGCTCGCACCATTCAGTCAACCTCGACCAATGCGCTGGTCTTACAGTCGAATTTCTCGTCGACAGCTGGACTCACCTTTGGTTCGACCTCAACCCCGAATGTGCTCGGCATAGATACTATAAATAACCGCGTGACGCTCGGGACGGGAGGCACAAACCCAAGCCTGCTCGTGCTCGACAATAAGAACACATCAGGTGACCCATCCGGAGGAGTAGCGGGTTCAATGTATTACAACAGTAACGAGGGACTCTTCCGCTGCTTCAATACCTCGTGGGTCACCTGTGGTGGACAGGCTGCAAGCTCAACGGGTGATGTGCAGTTCAGAAATGTGGACGGCTCGTTCACGGCTACGAGCAACTTCAACTGGAGTCTTGCAGGAAACCGCCTTTCGTTGACCGCAAACGCGAATCAGGCCACAGACATCTTTACGATCTCATCGAGTACCGGCGAAACACTCTTCTCAGTTGGAAACACGGGCGTGTTGAATATTGCAACTACCTCAGATCAGGGAGCACCCGCAACTGGTCTTGATATTTATGCAAAGGCCATCTCGAATCGCGTGGTGCCGAAGTGGGTTGGTCCATCTGGGATTGACACACCATTCCAGTCGGCATTGTGGCAAAACAATCTTGTGTTCTTTACGCCGGGTGCTGCTGCGGGCCTGTGGCAGGGTACGGTTGGCTCAAACCTTGGTACTGCGGCGGTTGTATTGCCGACAACAACAAACTTCTGGACGAACTCGCGTCGATCTCGCTTCTCGTCAGTTGTTACAACGACCAACCAGCAGGTTGGTACGCGAACAGACGCAATGTTCTTCCGTGGCGGAAGCGCAGGACAGGGAGGTTTCTTTATGGCCGCACGAGTGGGTACTGACACGTGGACGGCAGGTGATCGACTCTTCGTAGGATTCTCTACAGGCACGACCGCTGTATGCACCGTGAATCCGACAACGCTCACGAATTCGGTCGGATTTGTTGTGAATGCTGGCTCTACGACTATCTCGTTCATGCACAACGACGGCTCGGGCAATGCCGTCGTGGAAACTATCACGAATCAGCCGGCACTTGCCTCGAACCAAGGGTACGCATTCTACATTTTTGCGAAACCAAACGACTCAGTCATTTACTGGCAGCTCGATGATATCAATACGGGGGTGAAGCTGGAGGAGGGTCAGGTGTCTGCTGATCTTCCGGTTAACACCACAATGATGTCTGCACACGCATGTATGAGTAATGGTGCAAACACTGTGGTGAACAACGCGCAGATCGGTATTAACAGAATGTATATAGAAACGGATCGATAATTATGAAAAACATACAGCGTATGTATGCAAAAGAAGTGTCAGCCATCGTGATGATGGTGGTGTTGTGTGTGCCGACCATCTCATTTGCGCAAACGTCTGAGGATGTGGTGGTTGAAACTGAGCCGACTACTGCAGAAGTGATCACCGAACCTATTGCAGAACAGTTGGAAAGCGAAACAGGTGCTCCGACCGAGGCAATAGTTGAGCCTGCGGCAGAGCTTGAGACACCAGCTGATGCTGTTCAAGAAACTGCAATTACGCAGGACGTGGTTGAGAGTGATGTGTTGGAAGCAACTGCAAATCCAGAGGCACAGCCAAGTGATGATGCTGAGGTCATTGTATTGAACGACGCCACGAGTACAGAGGAAGTTATAGAAGTTATTGCTGAGCCGACGACCCCTGAGGAAGTAGTTGTAGAAGAAGCGCCGATCGAGGAGCCAGTGCTCGATATAGTGGCAGAGTCTCTGTCGCCTGAGCCAGCTCCTGAACTCAGTCCGGTCGATTCACCCGCACCGCAAGTGGTCGAGATGAAAGTTGATGTGGACCCTGAATACGTGCTCTCCCTCTCCGGGAAGACGATCCCGACCAAGAAGCAGGGAGTGATTGGCGCGTCGATACTTGCTGCGCCTGTTGCTACAGACATCGATGCGGCAACCGGAGTCATGAGTGTCTCTGGCGCGTGCGCGAGCCCATACTTTGTTGTGCTCCTATTCAAGAATCAAATGGATTATGAGGTTGACCCGCGCTCATTCATTCTCAACCGTGCATACCCATGTGAGGGGGGTGCGTATGACTACTCAATAGATAGACTCCCGCCAACCCTCGAGAACGGAACTTACTACCTGATGGTTGGAGAGCAGGGTGAGCGAGGGCCATGGACCCCGGCAACCGGCCTTACTGAGATCACTATTAATAGAAGCAATTAATGTATGACAAATATTCTTGTACAGAGCGTAATCAAGGGACTGGTATATGCAGTCATCGGCGTTGCTACCGTGTGCGTTTTGTATACGTACTGCAACGTGGGTGGCAACGCGTTTCCGGAGATCCCGGCTGACAAGTATCAGGCGGTCTTTCTGCAGGGTGGACAAGTGTACTTCGGTCATATGAAGGACACTGGAGGCGCGTATGTCACGCTTAGTAACGTCTATTACCTCAAGGAGGCATCTGACCTCTCGCAGTCGAATCTTAATCTGGTGAAGCTAGGAGGAGAGCTCCATGGACCAGAAGATACGATCAACATTCGCAAGGATGCCATCTCGTTCTGGGAGAACATGAAGGACACATCGCGCGTCGTACAGGCAATTGGCGATGCTCAATAATGTATGACGATCGACCTTCGCAATCATCATAAAGCTCCATCGCAGCAACCGGTTCGTGCTCATGATGCGCCACCAGTCCGCGAGGAAACGTACGCACCCAAAGCCCGCGTATCGCCCCGACGAGGTCGTGAGCGCATGATCATGACCCTTGCTGCAGGTGCTACAGCATTGATCGTGGTGGTCTTGCTTGGATACGGTGTGAGTAAAGCGTGGAGCTACCTGTCTGCGGGTTCGGAGGCAGAATTGCGCGCGGTTGTATCCGACGTGAGCGATCTCATGCTCTTACCAAGCGACGAAACGCCAACGCTCGCCACGGTGAGCGATATGCATGCGCTTGAAGGGCAGGAGTTTTTTAAGAAAGCGCAGGAGGGAGACAAAGTGCTCATGTACCTTCGCTCGCGTCGCGCCATTATTTACCGACCATCGATCGATAAGATCATCGAAGTCGGGCCAATAACCGGCGACGTTGAATAATATGAATTTCTCGCAGAGATCACACACGAAGATCATAGGTGCCTTCATGGCGTTCGTGATGCTTGCTATCTCTGCGTCTTCAGTTTTTGCCGACGAAATGACAAGCTCTGGCTTCCGCGTGAATGATAATGGCTTCACGCAGTGGGGCGGGTTCTCTAATTCATCGAATTTTCGCTCGTTTGGAAGCGGAGAGCAGATCGGCGAAGGAGAATCGACAAGTACGAATTTCCAACTGGCAAGCGGATATCTCTATCCAGCAGATGCAAGTCAGTTTGCAACCCAGAACTGGCGCTGGTACGACGACGCGAATGTTCTCACTCCCGTCGTCCCATACGCGAGCGAAAATGTGGCACCGTCAGCGATCCCATATAACGACCCGATCAGACTTCGCATCACCATAAACAATCTTGGTGCAGATGCTCCAAGCCTGAAGTTCCGATTGCAATATTCCACGTCATCAGATTTTAGCACCGACACGTATTTTGTTGGCGAGAACGGAGAATGCAGTACAACAGTTATATGGTGCTACGTTGTTGGGGGTGGTGCCGATAACTCGCTTGTCCAAGAAGCGCTGCTGTCAGATCCACAGTCGTGTTCTGGTGGTCTTGGAAATGGCTGCGGTACGAACAATCGCGCCGGAACCACGACGTCGTCATTCTTTCAGTTCGCGAGTACGCGCAAAGAATTCGATTTTGCGATCAAGCAAACCGACGCGCCGCAGAGCACCGTGTATTTCTTTAGGGTGGTCGAGAGGAATACGGGCACGCCTGTTCCCACAAACTCAGGAGAAACGTACCCGAGCCTCACGGTGGATGGCGGCACACTCTCATTTTCGATCCAGGGGTTGGGCTCTGGGCAATCGACCGAGGGCGTAACCACCGACATAAGTACGCTCCCGTCGAGCGTGAGTTTCGGAGCGCTGCCTATTGGTGCACCACGAGTCGCAGCGCACCGCCTGAGTGTTTCAACGAATGCAGGCAACGGCTACAAGGTATACACCTACCAGCGTCAAGGGCTCTTGAGTCCGAGTTCTCGCGAAATTCCACCAGTAACCGCGACCAATGATTCGCCAGCGGGGTGGACGAGTGCATGTCTTACGAGCGCGACTGGGTGCTACGGTTACCATGCAGGAAAAGATGTGCTTGAAGGTGGGTCGATGCGATTTGCGGCTGATGACACATTTGCGCGGTTTACGAATAGCCCGACAGAGGTAGCGTACAGCGCGTCGAGCGCAAATAATGAGACGACAGATATCGTCTATAAGGTTGAGGTGAAGGATTCGCAAGATGCGGGCGCGTACCAAAGCGCGATCGTCTATATCGTAACCCCCGTTTTCTAAACTGTGCATAAAAAACAGATACTTTTACTGCTATGCTATCTCTACGAATAGATATGACGCTCCGTAAAAAGGCATCGTCGTTTTTTCTTTTGTGTGTAGTGCTTTTTTCGGCTCCACTCATAACACGTGCTGATTCCACGGCAGATCTGACGGTCGTGCCCGTTGTTGTCGATGAAAAAGCAAAAGCACGCGACATTCTCAAACAAACTATAACGATCACGAACACGGCGCAGAGAAAAATGAATCTCTACCCGGCGGTTAATGACGTGAGGCCGGAGCTTGGACAAGAAGAGTTCGTTTCATCGCTGGGAGCAGATGATGAGAAAGATTCACTCGCGAACTGGATCGAGATCTCTCGCGGGGTGATTGAGCTGAATCCTGGAGAGACAAAGGAGATCCCATTTGTGATCCGTGTGAGCCTCAATGCGCTCCCGGGCACGTACCATGCAGATATTTCGTTTTTCGAAGGTTCCACGATCACTGAAGCTCAGCAGCGTAACCCACTCGGGGTTATCACGGTAAATACGGAAGTACAGGCCGACATTAAGGAGTCGATGCAGCTCAACAAGTTCATTACCGATGGATTTTTCTTCTCGGGAGACGATGTGTTGTTCAACTTTCAGATCGAGAATATTGGCAATCAAGACCTCAAGCCAAAAGGTGAGATCCGCATTTACGACCGCAAGGGTCGCGAAGTAGCTTCTATTCCGGTGAATCCGGAAGGTAAGTCGTTTTCTCCAGAACAGGCCGCCCAGCTCGCGAGTGCATGGAGCGCGGCGGAAGGTTTTGGAAAGTTCAAAGCATTTCTCAATATCGACTACGGAAATAACCAGAGTGGCACGCTCCAAGACACAGTGTTCTTTTGGATCATTCCGTGGCAACAGCTACTCGCGATCCTTGTGATCAGTGTGATTGCGATCATTATCTCGGCGATATACTTCCATCGATGGCTTGAACATAAGCATATGCAGCGTTTTGCACAGGCACACGGTGGTGTGGCAGCTGCAGCAATGACAGCGCCAATGGGCATGCTTACTCCGGTAGCACCCAAGCAAGCACAGATCACTGCGGTGATGCCAGAAACGACGAAGGTTGCAAAGAAAGGATTCTTTTCACGATTTCGACGAGCGAAGAAAGAAGTTGTTGAGCCTACAGTCGCAGCGGAAGTACCGGCTGCGCCTCCTGTGCCAGCCGTTACTCCTCAGGTAGCTCCTGTGGCAGTCGCTCCGTCCGTCGCTGTACAGACACCGGCACCGCAAGAGGTGGTGCACACTCCTGCACCCCAGCAGTCAGTCACGCACACCATTGATCTCACGTCGTCTCACGGACCGACCCCGATGCGACGATCTGCGGGACACGTGATCAATCTTAAAGGCGGCTCATGATGCGCACATTGAAAGTCTCGGTTCTCGCCTTGGTTACGACAGTGATGTATCTCGCCGGCACGCTGCCGGCGTTCGCACAAGATTCACTTTCCGTTACCATTACTCCACCATTATTTCAGCTCTCGATCGGCCCTGGCGAAACGTGGTCGAGCAGTGTGAAGGTGGTGAACAACAATTCGTATGAAGTTACCTATAAACCACAAGTGGTTGATTTTGAAGCAAATGGTGAGACGGGACAGGGCACATTCGTTCCGCTTATAGAATCGTTTGCAGACGAACCTCGGCGCGGAGATTCGCTTGGCTCGTGGATAGACATGTCGAGTGAGGCGATCACCATACCCGCAGGGAAAAGTTCTCAGTTTGAATTTACGGTTCGTGTACCGGAAAATGCTGATCCCGGCGGCCACTATGCGGCGATCATGATCGGTCCCGCCACGGAGGACTCAGCGAGCGGGTCGCATATGAAAGTTTCGAGCTTTGTAACATCGCTCCTGTTCGTAAAAATTAAGGGAGAGATAAACGAGAGTGGGCGCATACGCGAGTTCACACCGCTACAGAGCGTTTATCAACGCCCAGAGGCAAATTTCGTATTGCGTTTTGAGAATACGGGCAACACGCATTTGCGACCGCAAGGAACGATCACGCTCTACAATATGTGGGGTAAAGAACGTGGTGAGGTACTTATCAACGAGAAAAGCAACTTCGGAAATGTGCTCCCGCGTTCAGTGCGTCGTTTTGAGTTTGCCTGGACTGGCGAGGAGTCCTTGCTCGATATTGGTCGGTATAGTGCTGTTGTCACGCTCACATACGGCGACGACGCACGACAAAACACATCCGCAGTGACCTATTTCTGGGTCGTGCCGATCGTTCCTGTAAGCATTACGCTTACGGCTGTGCTCACTATCGGACTCCTCCTTATGTGGTTCATTCGCCGATACGTGAGACAGGCACTTGCACTCGAGCGCATGCATCGAGGCATTGGCGAGCATCCTGATGTGCCGGATCGCCACATACCAGCCGAGCCTGTGCCTACGCTTCGAGCACTCGTGCAGCCTATTAAGGAAGGGGTTGTCGATCTACGTAATGTGGGGCGACAGCAACCAGCTGTTACGGAGCTTCAGACCCCCGCATACGTCGCGCCACTCACATTTGGTCAGTTTGTCGGCAAATACAAGCTCTTTTTCCTCTTTTTAGTACTGATGCTCGGCATAATCGTATCTGTATGGCTCTTTTTCAGCTCGGTGCTCGTGCCTGAGCGCACCTTTGAGATCCAAAATGTCTCGCACGGCGACGAAACGGCTGTGCAAGGACCTGTTCAGGAGTAGTCCACAGGTTCTCCACGGGCTTATCCACCGTTTTATCCTTATATAGAGCGGTTATCCACACGGTTTGGCTTGATATCAGCCCGCTTGTCAACCTAGTGCCGTATACTTTACACATGCGAATGTATTGGGTCTCGTACGTTTCTAGCTGCATTGGTCGAGCAATTGCAGGTGGACGCGTATCTTCTCTCTAGAGACTGGTTTGTTCGCGTATTAGCACTCGCTTACTAAAAAGAAGCAAAATAGTTCTCTTTATATGAACGTATTTGAACAAGTTAAGCAGCCGGCTGCGTCGATCCTCTCGTCGCCTTTGGCATTGGTCTTGATCATCTCGACCTTGCTGTGGGCTACGGGCGCTCCACTGCTTATGCATAAGGCGGAAGCAGGTCAGGTAACGAACTACAGCAACACGCTGGCAGACTCAGACCTTGGTGTTGCATCAAAGAACACCATCCGGTTTACGTCTACAACGACCGTGCCATCACTGGGCACGATCAACTTCGTGTTCGATCCAGCTGGTAACAACTTCGGATTTACCGGTGCAGCCGCAACAACCACGAACTTTATTGGTACCGGTATGACAGTGGTGGATACCTGCGGCGGTGGTACAGATGAGGTCGTTCCAACCATTAATACGGCCGGTGGTTCAGAAGGCTTCACATTTACAGTCTGCTCAGGTGATTCGGTCACTGCGGGAGCTAAAACGATCGTGATTGGTACTTCGACTCCTCTGGTTACGAACCCAGCTGCGGCAGGTTCGTATCGCATTCTCATGACCACATCGGCAGGAGATTTCGGCGAAACTCGCGTAGCGATCATCGACGATGTCGTTGTTACGGCATCAGTTGACACCACGTTCACATTCACGATTACGGGTATGGCTACATCCACGACGGTAAACGGAGAAACGATTACGGGATACTCGTCATCGACATTCCTTGCCTTCGGCACGCTGGCACCAACTGTCGCGAAGACGCTCGGTCAGCGATTGAACGTAACCACCAACGCAGCGTTCGGATACTCGGTTACGGTAAATACAGACGGTAATCTCCGTTCATCAACGGGGGCCGATATCGACTTGTTCTCGAACGGCTCGGAATTGGCAACGCCTGGGCCTTGGGCATCGCCATCGAACACGCTTGGCTCAGAAAATACCTACGGACACATTGGTATTACAAGTGAAGACGCAGTACTCTCGCTCGGAGACCCATTCGGTACACAGCAGTTCGCGGGCAACTTCGCGAATCCGCTCCAAGTGATGTACCACAATGCTCCGGCCGATGGTGTAACAGACGGCATTGGTTCGACAACTGTAGCGTACAAAGTAGAGATCGCATCTCTGCAGGAAGCAGGTACGGACTACACCAATACGCTCACATACGTGGCAACACCGATCTTCTAAGCTCGAAAAGGATCACAGACGTATTCAACATCCCCGCTCCTTGCGGGGATGTTGCGTTCTGTCATCGTGCTAGAGTAGTCACATAATCACCGCTTAATCCCAACCATGAACGTATCGCTTAGAAACTGGTTCCTCGCTCTTTCCGTTCTGCTTCTTACGTTCGTATCTTTCTCTGGCGCTGCGCTAGCACAAGTTTCTGAGGGTGTTGAAATTCAGCCAGCCGTTATTGAGGATCGAGCCGAGCCAGGTACAACGTACGACTTTACAGTTCGTGTGAAAAACATCTCAGCGGTTGAAAAAACCTTTTATCTCACAGCTCAAGACATAACCGGATTGAACGACGAAGGTTTGCCTATTTTTTCAGACGAAACAGAGATCACGCCATATGAACTGAGTTCGTGGATCAAACTACCGGCTGAGCAGATCGTTCTTGGCCCCAATGAAACAAAAAGCGTGCCCTTTACAGTGCAGATCCCGAATGATGCATCGCCAGGCGCGCACTTCGGAGGAGTGTTCCTTGATGCGCGTCCACCAAAACAGCGTGATAACGGCTCAGCGATCGGCTTAAAAGTGGGATCGATCATCAATCTGCGTATTGCAGGTGAGGCGATCGAGGAAGGGCAGCTTCGGGAATTTTCTACTGGACACATCGTGTATGGCTCTGCTGCGAATGTGGATTTTAATACACGCGTGGCAAACCTTGGGAACGTGCTCTTGCGCCCTCATGGCGTGATCGAGATCACCGACATGCGAGGTGCGAAGGTGGGCTTAGTAAAGGTTAACGATACTGGAGCTGGAGTGTTTCCTGCGACGGATAAGACATTCACTGAAACGTGGGCATACGAGGGTGTTGCGTTTGGCCGATATCAAGCTGTCATCAGTCTTGTGTATGGCGAGGATGGGCGAAAAACGATCTCGGCTGCGACCAGTTTCTGGGTGCTTCCACTGAAGCCTATTCTGACAGTGCTCGGTAGTATATTCGCCGCACTCCTAGTGCTCTATGTGCTTGTGCGCTCGTATATAAATAGAAAGATCCGCGAGATGGGGGGAGGACGCGGTGGTGCAGAATTGTACAATCGGCGAAATCAGTCAGCGGTACCGCGACTACTCATTATCGCGTTAGCACTACTGTTCCTCGCGATCATATTCCTCGTGCTCTTGTTCCTCATGTTTGCATAGGCTGGTATGGTGCGTCGCACAAAGAGGACATATCACGACGAGAAAGAAGTGATCCGACGCACTTTTGTGGTGATTGCGCTTGTCTTGTTTATGTATGCGACCTCTGTTGCACCCCCAAGCACGCTCGCGCGAGACGCGATCTCGATGGTGGGTGCGGGAGCTGTAGGTATGACAGCGGGTGTGGCGCCAAATCCAGATAACACGCTTGCCGCGCAGTTTGATGCGAAGCAGCGAGAGCTTGAGGCGCGCGAAGCGACAGTTGGCGCGCAAAGTGGCGGCTCGCTTACGAGTACGCGTGTACTTGCAGCAGCAAGCTTTTGCGTCAGTGTACTTGTGCTTATCCTCGTGTCGCTCAACTACTACATGGATTTCCGCCGCTCACGACGAGTTATCGCGTAGTCGTCGCTTTCGTCACGTATAATAGAGTGAATGAAAGCGTTCCTTCGATGGATCGTGGTCACTGTCTGTACCGTTGTCCTTACAACGCTCGGTTTGAATGCATACGACAATCGAGAAAACCCAAGTAATTCCATGGTAGGCGCGGCGTTCGGCGCATTCGCGGGAGAGCAGTCGCGCTGTCCAGAGAACATGGTGTTTGTCGGAACCTCGAGTGGTGGGTTCTGTATCGACGCATTTGAGGCATCCGCAGGTGAGTCATGCACCTCATTGAATCCAGCAACAAAAACGCAATCGAGCGATAACCTCGCAATCACCGCGTGTATGCCGGTAAGCGAAGCCAAAAAAACCCCATGGCGAAATATTTCCCGCGACCAAGCGGAACTTGCCTGCGCTCGAGCAGGTAAGCGGCTCCCGACAGCCCCCGAATGGTATCGGGCTGCGCTGGGCACGCCGGATAGCAGCGCAGCATCTCCAGATGGATGCAATATTGGTCTGCGTGGTGCGGGCTCGCTTGGCCAAACAGGCGCGCACAGTGCGTGTAAATCACCGGCAGGCGCATACGACATGATCGGGAACGCATGGGAGTGGACACAAGAAACAGTGAACAATGGTCAGTTCAATGGGAGTGTGTTGCCAGCGGAAGGATACATCACAGGCATTGATGGCAACGGTACACCGATCGCAACGGACCATGATGTGCCAGACGAATCGTTCTTTAGCGATTACTTCTGGCTTGACCCAACTGACGTGCGTGGAGTTTTGCGAGGGGGATACTGGAACAGTCAGACGGATGCCGGTCAGTATGCGATTAACATTACCGTGCCGCCGTCGTTCACGGGCGAAGCTGCAGGTTTCAGGTGCGTGAAAGATGTGTAGTATGCGAAAACTATTTTTTGCGACAGTGTTCGTGCTCGCGCTCTTTCTTACAACAAGCGCGGAGGCCGCCTATATGTCGCGTGTCTCGGACTTGATCGTGAATTCTCAGCCAAATGCAGCAACATCGCACATCATCACCTTTACGGTAACCAACGCGGTGCCAGCAGGGGGGAAGATCATTCTCACATCAGAGGATGCGTTCTCTATTCCTGGTGGATTTAGTTTTAACGATGTTGATCTAGCGACCGCCTCGGGTGGCCCATTCTCGGAGCGTACGGTAGCGGCAAGCGCGAGCGCGACCGATGACGGTGTGGTGGTTGTAACGGGGAGTGCGGGCTCGATTACGATCACGCTCAATTCGTCTACTGGTATTGCAGCAGGGGATCAGGTGCGCGTTGTACTGGGCACTGCGGCAACGCACCAAGTGGCGGGCACGATCTCTCCGATCAATCCCTCGGTGCCAAACGGATATCGTGTGCGTATCAATACCACCACGGGGAGCGGTACACCGATAGATGAAGCAAAGGCGATGTTTATCGTGATCCTTCCTGTTACCGCATCGGCCATGGTGAACGACAACGCACCGATCGTCTCCAATGGTTTGCCGACAGGAACGATCCCTGCAGGTAGCGTGTTTGTGGAGATCACGTTTGAGACCGATGTAGAAGCAACGTGCCGCGTCGCCACGACCACGGGAATGGCATACGGTTCTATGCCGAACACTGCGAGTAATATTGGCGGCATATTGCATTACAAAGTTTTCGGGGGACACGCAGATGGCGGCACGTATCATTACTACATTCGTTGTCGTGATCAGTTCGGTGCTACCGCCCTCACGGATTACGACCTTTCGTTTACGCTCGCGCCCACGCCGACACTCACCTCATCTGACGGCAATACGCCCGGCATCCCATCGAGCGGTCCACCAGGTACGCCGGGAAATGGTGGCGTTGGCCCGTTCCCGAACGGTAGCTCTGTGCTCTATCAATCGTCGATCGTGATATCCGGCTGGGCACCTGTGGGAAGCGCGGTCACGATCTTGAAGGATGGTAAACAACAGTCCTCGGTCAACGCGGCATCCAACGGTGCGTTTTCTGCCAACATCACAGCGCTTGAGCGAGGTACGTACACGTTTGTCACGTTTGCCTCCGATGGCGGAGGGAATAAGTCGTCGCGATTTTCATCAACGCTCACCTTGAATGCAGGCACAAATAATGCGATCTCGAATGTATTGCTCTCTCCGATCATCAAGCTCGAGACGGACTCTGTTGATATCGGTGCGCCTATAAATCTGGCGGGTTCAAGTGTGCCAGACACACAAGTGCAGATACTAGTACGTGACGTACCTGCGGCAGGGCAGGCCGGAATTGCTAAGGAATATACTGCTTCCTCAACCTCGGCAGGCACGTGGTCGTTTGTTGTTCCCGCAAAGGACCTTAAGCGCGGCACCTATGAGGTGAAGGTAAAGACGGTCACACCGTCAGCTTCGAGCGAATATGGGGCGCCATCATATGTGGGCGTGGGGGAAAAGCCGGCAGAGCAAGCCGATACGGGTAATCGATCAGATATTAATAAGGACGGAAAGGTAAATCTGGTGGACTTTTCTATCTTGCTCACTCATTGGAACGAGAGTGATGATGATGCCGACATTAACCTCGACGGAATCGTGAACCTCTCCGACTTCTCTATACTCCTCTTCAATTGGACGGGGTAATATGGCGTATGTTTAATCGCATCTTGCGCTCTGTGCCTCGGACCCGCAACGGTCGTCTCGCGCTCCTCGCGATCGTGCTGGTGATCCTCGCTGCCGGAGCGTTTTACTGGCGCTACCATCCACGCAGCGGTACCGTCTCGTTCCACGAGGAATACGGGCTCGTTCTTCAGGATTATAGTGGCAACGATGTCCGCCTTTCGCAGTTCAAGCGAGAGATACTCGTCGTGCACTCATGGGCAACCTGGTGCACCTACTGTGCAGATGAGCTCAAGAATCTCGCAACGCTAAAAACGAAGTATGGTGACCGTATTCAAATACTTGCACCAAACCGGGCGGAGTCGGCGACGATCGCCAAGCCGTTCAGCGACGAACTCGATCTAGGTGATAGTGTCGAATTCCTTATCGACGCAGACGACGCGTTCTATAAATCAATTGGAGGATACGCGATGCCTGAAACACTATTTATAAACGATCGAGGAGAAGTGTTCTACCACCAACGAGGTCCGATGAATATTGCAGAAGTTGAGGCGCAGATCGCAACGCTTACGCAGTAGAGTAGACTACCTACGCACGCTGGTCAGGCGATTCCTTGCGAAACTTTACGAATTCGTTTTGCAATGCGTCGAGCTGCTCGTCGGTCAGGTCTTCAACGTCGATAAGCTGATCGCGGGCCTCCTTCTGAGCCTTGATAAGCTCATCGAGTTTGAGGTGGATCGCGTGGGCGTCGCGATTCTGTGTGTTTTGGATCAAAAACACCATGAGGAACGTGAGGATGGTCGTGCCCGTGTTAATGACAAGCTGCCATGAATCAGAGAACTTAAAAAGCGGTCCGGTAATTGCCCAGATAAGGACGACGGCAACAGCTGTCACGAATGCCCACGGCGAGCCCATGTGCCGACTGGTTTCCTGAGCGATCTTTCGGAATATTGCATGCATGCACACAAGTATATCCCGTCCACTCGATTTTATGAATGATGCTGTTATCATGCCCCAGATGACTATTTGGGAGGCCTACGACAGGTACCACATAATGCCAAATCTGAAGCTCCACCAGCTCCGTGTGGCGGCTGTTGCCCGCGCGATAGCCACAGCTCGCAATGCTGATGTGGAGTTGGTTACTCGTGCGGCACTGCTCCACGATATGGGAAATATTATGAAAAGCGATTTCAATCAGTTTCCCCCCGAATTCTATGGAGACAAGGGGAGGGAATATTGGGAGGGCGTAAAGGCTGAGTGTGCTGCGAAATTTGGAACCGATGAGCACGCGGCTACGTCTGCGATCGTGCGCGACATGGGCGTGCAAGAGGATGTAGTCACGTTGATAGAGGGTATGGGTTTTTCGCGCGCGAAGGAGGTGCTTGAGCGTGGTTCCCTTGAACTTCAGATCCTTGAGTATGCAGATCAGCGTGTTGCTCCGTATGGTGTTGTTTCGATGGAGGAGAGGCTCGAGGAGGGTCACAAACGCTATCAAGCGCGCGACCGAACCGAATATGGTGACGACGATACAGAATTCAATACTAACCGTGAGTTGCTTCGACAGATTGAAGCAAAACTATTTGAGGGACTTACAATTACGCCGGGATCACTTACAGAAGAATCATTGCAGACATCAATTGAGACACTCAAGAATTACAAGATCGCGAAATGACGAACCCCGGTATATCCGGGGTTCGTTACGTGGAGCCGTTGACCGGGATTGAACCGGTGACCTCGTCCTTACCAAGGACGTGCTCTACCAACTGAGCTACAACGGCCTGGAGCCACCTCCCGGGCTTGAACCGGGGACCCCGGCTTTACGAAAGCCGTGCTCTACCAACTGAGCTAAGGTGGCGACGCAAAAGAGAATACGCTATTTAACTCGCTTTTTCAATCGAACAAACTGTATACTGCGCCCATGTCTGACAAAGCTGCAATAGAATCTCGCCTGATCGAAATTGAAACCGCAATGGCTGGCGCGGATTTTTGGACTGATAAAGACAAGGCGCAGGAAACACTCAAAGAATATCAAGAGCTCAAAGCAAAACTTGAGGGTAAGGGTGCCTACGATAAAAGCGACGCGCTCGTTACTATTGTCTCCGGTGCGGGTGGTGATGATGCCGAAGACTTCTCAAGAATTTTGTATGAAATGTATTTGAAATACGTCTCCTCAAAGGGGTGGAAGGTGTTACAGCTCTCGTCCAACCAAAACACACTTGGCGGTTATCGGAGCGTGTCTTTTGAAGTTGTGGGTAGCAATGCCTACGGCACGCTCAAGCACGAGGCGGGAGTGCACCGATTGGTGCGAATGTCGCCGTTCAATTCTGCGGGTAAGCGCCAAACCTCATTTTCGCTCGTGGAGGTGCTACCAAAATTGCCCGAGACCGCCGATCTTAAGATACCGGAGAACGAGCTCGATATTTCTATCGCACGCTCTGGTGGCCCGGGTGGCCAGAATGTGAATAAGCGAGACACCGCTGTGCGTATGACCCACACGCCTACCGGTCTCTCGGTTCATGTGACCTCCGAGCGTTCACAGATGCAAAACAAAGAGAAGGCGATTGAATTGCTCAGAGGCAAGCTCTTCAAATTGCGCGAAGAGCAGGCGCTTGCTGAGTCGCGCGGGCTCTCCGTAGCTGCCACGACCAAGATCGAATGGGGAAGCCAAATTCGCTCGTATGTGCTGCATCCGTACCAGCTCGTGAAAGATCATCGGACCGAACATGAGCGACGCGATGTGGAAAAGGTTCTTGAGGGAGATATTCAGTCATTTGTGGATGAAGAGAAGAGGCTGAGTGAATAATGTATCTGTAGAGCCATAGTTTGGACACCTCGCGTGCTCAGGTATAATAGTTCGGTGTAGTTTTCCGTTCTTCATTCAGTGATGATTGATGGGCCGCGCGAGAGCGCATTACGGTAAAGTAATTCCTCATGATTTATTTCGACAAAGTGACGAAAGTGTACGCAACCGGGACGCTTCCAGCAGTCTCAGATGTCACGCTTGGCATCGAGCCAGGAGAATTTGTGTCTATCGTTGGTCACTCAGGTGCCGGTAAGACCACTCTTTTAAAGATGCTTTTTGCAGAAGTCTTCCCAACAGAGGGCTCTGTGTACTTTGGTTCTCGGCCTATCACGGAGCTCTCTGACAAGGAGCTGCTTCGTATGCGCCGAAATATCGGCACGATATTCCAAGATTTCCGCCTCCTTCCTACGAAGAATGTGTACGAAAATATTGCCTTCGCGCTCGAAGTGGCAGGGAAAAGCGATGAAGATATTCAGGCAGATGTGCCACACGTGCTCGATCTAGTGGGGCTAGCGGACAAGATCTGGAGCTTCCCGCATGAACTTTCTGGTGGAGAGCAGCAGCGCATTGCGATTGCGCGCGCGATCGTGAACCAGCCAGATGTGCTGATTGCCGATGAGCCAACAGGCAATCTCGACCCGATCAACGCACACGACGTGGTGGAGATCCTCAAAAAGATCAATGACCTTGGCACCACAGTGCTTCTTACGACTCACAATAAATCGATCGTTGATTCTGTTGGTCGACGCGTTGTTACGATGGATCAGGGGCGAGTTGTGCGCGACGACAAGCAGGGTAAGTACGTCATATAATTTTAAATCATTGATATGTCTATCTGGCTAAGCATGAAGCGAGTAACACGGTACGGCATTGCCGGCTTTGTTCGCAATGGATTTATCTCGCTCGCTGCCATCCTGATCATGACGATCACGCTCTTTGTGATCGCGGGGCTCATGATGTCGGCGGCGGCGCTTGATTCGACGCTCAACCAGCTTACGAACAAGGTGGATGTAACGGTCTACTTCACACCTACGGCGACACTCGATCAGATCACGACGGTGCAGAATTCGCTTAAAGCGCTTCCAGAGGTTGCATCGGTAAAATATGTGAGCCGTGAAGAGGCGCTCGCGGAATTCCAGGAACGCCACAAGAATGACCAGCTGACTCTGCAGGCGCTCGAAGAGTTGGGCGAGAACCCACTGGGCGCATCGCTTGAGATACGCGCCAAGGAAACTTCGCAGTACGAATCGATCGCAACCTACCTTCAGGATCAGGCTGCTGCCCAAACAGGGTCTTCTGCATTCATAGATAAGGTGAACTTTTTCCAAAATAAGGCGGCTATCGATCGTTTGACCAACATCATCGAGACATCGCAAAAGCTTGGTATTGCGATCACGATCATCCTCGCTATTTCATCGGTACTGATCGCCTTTAACACGATTCGCTTGGCTATCTACACCGCTCGCGACGAGATCGGCGTTATGAACCTGGTGGGCGCAGGGCACTGGTACGTGCGCGGTCCGTTCATGGTGGCAGGCATCCTCTACGGCATCGTATCGGCGATTGTGGTGCTATTGGTGCTCTATCCGATCACTATTTGGCTTGGCCCAGGTTCTGAGAAGTTTTTGGGCTCATTCAACATATTTACGTACTATACGGATACGTTCCCAACAATGTTCCTTACCCTTATGGGGGCTGGAATTGCTATTGGGGCTCTCTCGAGTTTCCTCGCAGTTCGCCGCTACCTCCGAATGTAGTCCACAGCGCCCATACCGGCGTTGTGCTCGTATCTCTGTGCTAGACTGCGCCTCATGCAGCGTGCGCGCGCAGGGCATAAGTATATTTTTGTTGTTGGAGGCGTGATGTCGGGCGTCGGCAAAGGTATCGCCACCGCATCCATCGGCAAAATTCTTTCCGCTCGCGGACTCTCCGTCAATCTCATGAAAGTAGACCCGTATCTCAATGTAGATGCGGGCACTATGAATCCAACCGAGCACGGAGAAGTGTTCGTGCTTGATTCGGGATTGGAAACGGATCAAGACATGGGCAACTACGAGCGCTTCCTTGGCCGAGATCTTGGTGGTGAGGACTACATGACCTCCGGCATGATCTACAAAGACGTGATCGATCGAGAGCGAAATCTTGGCTACGGCGGTAAGTGTGTAGAGGCGGTACCGCATGTGCGCGACGAGATCGTTGAGCGCATTCTTCGTGCAGCCGAACTCGCAAAAAGCGATGTTACGGTCATTGAAATCGGCGGCACCATTGGCGACTTCCAGAACGCACTCTTCCTCGATGCCGCTCGTGTGATTCGCCTGCGCTACCCGCACGATGTGGCGTTCGTGATGGTGTCGTACTTGCCGGTGCCAAACACAATTGGTGAGATGAAAACACGCCCAACACAGCACGCGGTATCCATGCTGAGCTCATACGGCATTCAAGCAGACATCCTCATTGCACGCGCAAATGTGCCACTCGATCAAAAGCGCAAAGAAAAGCTTGCGATCTCTTCCAACGTGCCTGCGGACCACATCATTTCAGCACCAGACGTGGATTCTATTTACGATGTACCAACGAACTTCGAGCGCGACCAGCTTTCAAACGTGCTCGTTGATGTGCTTGAGATCGAGGGTGCAAAAGATTCTGATCTTTCTGATTGGAACTCGTTCGCGAAGCAGGCACACATCAGCGACAAGTTCGTAAAGATAGGCATCGTTGGTAAATATTTTGATACGGGCGATTTCGTACTCTCCGACGCGTACCTCTCAGTTATTGAGGCGATCAAATTCTCGGCTGCGCAATTGGGAGTAAAGGCAAAGATCGACTGGCTCAGCGCAAAAACATACCAAACGGATCCATCGAAGGTGAGCGAGCTCAAAGACTACGACGGCATCATTGTGCCGGGAGGATTTGGCGAGACGGGCATTGAAGGGAAGATCAACGCTATTAAGTTTTGCCGCGAGAATAAAGTGCCATACTTTGGACTCTGTTACGGCATGCAATTAATGACGGTTGAGTACGCACGCAATGTGGTGGGGTTGAAGGATGCGAATACCACTGAGATCAATCCAGATACGCCACATCCGATCATTGCGATCTTGCCCGAACAGGTTGAGAAGCTTGCGCGAAAAGACTACGGCGGTTCCATGCGATTAGGTGCGTATCCAACAGATATTGCAGCAGGCACAGTCGCACATGAGGCCTATGGCTCCACAAGTATCTCTGAGCGCCATCGTCACCGCTATGAAGTGAATCCTGAATATGTAGACCAGCTCGAGAAGGCGGGCCTTGTGTTCTCGGGCAAGTCGCCAGATAAAACACTCATGGAGATCGCGGAGCTGCCTAAATCGCAGCACCCGTTCATGCTTGGTACTCAAGCGCATCCTGAACTGAAAGCCCGACCTCTTGCGCCACATCCGCTGTTTACAGCTTTTTTGAAGGCTGCACTTGCAGGAAAGTAAGTTTGTTCATCGCCTCAGTACGCTTCAGTATCCACGAAGCGATATACTTTTAATTATGGAGAGTGTTCGGGAACTCGCGATAGCGATCGCAACGGCGCTTGCGGGTATGTTTGGACTGCTTATGCAAGAGATCACGTATTTTGCTGTGCCATTGCCGGAGCCTGTGCCTCAGACGAGCGTGCTCTTCATTGGCGACATGATGTTTGATCGCTCCGTTCGACAGGCAATGGACAATAAGGGACCAGATCATGTGTTCTCGTGTATCCAAACAGTGCTCGCTGAGCCAGACTTTGTGGTGGGGAATCTGGAGGGGCCGATCACTCCGAATCCCTCAAAGAGCGTCGGCTCCGCTGTTGGGTCACACAATAATTTCGTATTCACGTTCCCCGAATATGTCGCTCCTCTCATGAAGCGTCACAACATTCGCGCTGTATCGCTGGGAAATAATCATATTTATAATTTTGGCTCGGAGGGTGTTCGCGACACAGTGCAGTCTCTCAAAGAGCAAGGTATTGGGTATTTTGGTGAACCGGGCGAGCAGTCGGTATCTGAGATCGAAAGCGAAGGCGTGCCGCTCACATTTATTGGCTACAACGAATTCGACGGTGGATGGAGCGCTGAAACAACCATTTCGCAGATCGAGGCAGCGAGAACAAAGGGCCGATTGCCGATCGTGTTCTCGCACTGGGGAGATGAATATAAACCCGCAAGCAAACGACAAAAGGATCTCGCGCATCGATTTATCGATGCTGGTGCAGAGATCGTCATCGGAGCTCATCCGCATGTGATCCAAGAATCTGAGAAATACAAGGAAAAATATATTTACTACTCACTCGGCAACTTCATTTTTGATCAATATTGGAATGAAGCAGTGCGAACTGGCCTTATGGTGACGGTCTCATTTGAACCAAGTGGCGTGGTGGCTGTAAAGGAGGCAAAGGTTGAGCTTGGACGCGACCGACGCACCTGTTTGAAGACCGAGTGAAAGAGTGTATTGAGTTTATACGTCTACGGGATATCATGGCCCGCATGAATAGAAACACACGAATCCTTTCCATTGGTGGCGTAATTGCACTGCTTATTGTGGCCGGTATTGTGGCCCTGTATTTCGGGCCAACCGCAAGCGAGGTACGTGGCAATGAAGAAGCCTCGGCCGTGCTCCAAGAGTTTGGGAGCAAATTAAAGAATGTATCACTCCTTGATGCTGAGGGGCTCAATGCTGCTATTGATCAGAATTACGCACCGTATATTACGGCTGAATTACTTGCTGATTGGAAGGCGAATCCATCACACGTACCGGGTCGCCAAACATCCAGCCCGTGGCCAGATCGTTTGGGTATAGGCACGGTGAGTACCCAGGGTACGAGTCGTGTCTTTGCGGGTGAAGTGATCTTGGTAACCAGCACAGAGGGGGAGGGTGAGGTGGCTGACACGGTGCCGTTTGTCGCGCAGCTCATCCAGACCGATGAGGGTTGGAAGATCGCTGCCTACCAAGAGGAAAAGGTGCAGACGCTCAAGAATTTGCCTAAGACTGACGAAGACATCCCAGGTGCACGATAGAGAACGAAAAAACCGCCGAAAGGGCGGTTTTTTCTCTTGCTGCGGGACTTGGACTCGAACCAAGATACACTGCTCCAGAGGCAGTAGTCCTACCATTAGACGATCCCGCAATGCGCAGTAGTTTAGCAGATATTCTGTATTTTTCAGCCTCCACCGGCTTCATGACAGCTACTGCTAGATTGGTATACTACTCACATGCAAAAAATGCACTACTCAATACTTATCAATGCGCCTCGCGAAAAGGTGTACAAGACCATGCTCGAGGATGCTACCTATCGAGAATGGACCTCTGCCATGACTGCCGATATGGGCATTGCTGGCTGGGCCGAAGGTGATTGGTCGGAAGGAAGCACAATGCGCTTCGTTGGTCCCGATCCATCGAATCCTGAAAATCAGAGCGGTATGATCGCTCGTGTTGCAAAGAACGTGCCAAACGAGTTTATTTCACTTGAAAGTACTGGTCAGATTGTGAATGGACAAGACGATACGACGAGCGACCAGGTTAAAGCATGGCTTGGTGCACTCGAAGAATATACATTCACGGATGTTGAGGGCGGTACTGAACTGAAAGTTGATCAGGATACAGCTCCTGAGTTCGTCGAAGATTTCTCAAAAATGTGGCCGAAGGGTCTCGCAAAATTGAAGGAAATCTGCGAACGCTAGTATGTCGCTCAGTGTACTTATATTGAATGCTTCTCTCAAACACGGGCACGCTGCCTCTAATACTGAGGAGGTTGCACACATGGTCGTCGATGAGATGAAAAAACACAGTGAAATCTCCCATGAGATCGTACGGCTCTCAGATCGGCAAATTCCTGTTGGTCTTGGGTACAAGGAGAGTGACGATGACGACTGGCCAGCGATCGTTGAACAGATCAAGTGCGCGGATATTGTCCTTTTTGCCACGCCGATCTGGTGGGGTGGACGATCATCACTCATGCAGCGAGTGATCGAACGCATGGACGCGTTCGACGAAGATGTTATCAAGGGCGGTCGAAGTGTACTGCTTAATAAAGTAGCGGGCGTAGTGATCACGGGGAGCGAAGATGGTGCACAGGCAACGCTTGCAGGCATTCTTTCCACACTCACGTTTCTTAACTTTACGATCCCTCCAAACGCGTGCACCTATTGGGTGGGTGAGGTAGGGGAAGACCCGAAGACCGACGCTGATCGACGACAAAAAAACAAAGCGGTACCACATATGGCACAAAAGACCGCACAGAGTCTTGTGCAGATGGCACAACTACTGAAAGAGCATCCGCTCTCAACTGAATAAACAAAAGACCCTACTCTCGAGCAGGGTCCTTTTGCGTTTCGCGCGCTGTCCCTACTTGGTTGTGTAATCGGTTGTTGAGTAAATCTTGTCTCCACTCACGGCAATACCAACTCCCGCGTATTTGAATGCGCCAAGGATGTTCGCTCGGTGACCAGGGGAATTCATCCAGTCATTCACGATCTTCTTTGCAGAGTCTTGCGCAGAGAGCTTGTAGCCAGACATCCAGTGAATGTTCTCGCCGTAGCTTCGCCACTGGTATCCCGCGTTGCTCAAGCGGCATCCAGGATTGCAGCCAGAGAGGTTCGTGTGCTCGAAGTAATTCCGAGAGAGCATGTCTTGGCTGTGTGCTCGTGCCACTGCGGCTACCTGCGAGTCAGTAGTAAGTGCTGCAAGACCGTTCTGCGCTCTCGCAGCATTTGTTTCGCTGAGTACATACTGCTCGATCTGCGAGACCAGATCACTCGGTGATTGAGTTGCTGGTGCTGGCTGTGTCGCGACTGGCTTCGGTGTCACCGTTGTGACTGGCTTGCTAATAGGGGTGACCGTCGGTGTGCTCGCGGGGCGAGTCACGCGCACCTCCGTGCGTGCGGAGCGCGCTGATTGTAACTGCGAGAGTTGCAGCTGCGCATTTTGAAGCTGTAACAAGAGGCCAACTAAGATATCCATAATGGTTTGATGATGTTAGGAAGTAACGAACATGTGTATACGATTACGATTGAAACTAGACTGCTAACAAAGATCCTCATTCGACTTTCACATGTGATGCAGATGAAGTGAACTTGTTTTTTGATGAAGACTGTACCCTTGTACTGTTTTCATGAGCCTGTTCATGTATCATTTGAACGCTACCGCGAATATGCTCACTATTTTCGCTATCGGTTTCATGATTGTTTTTGGGGGTTTTTTCGAACGATCCATCCGATCACATCGATTTAACGGAAATGTCAGCGACCATTTTGATGGAGAGCGATTCTTTAATACGCCACCGACTACTGGCCGACATCCGGATCGAAGCAATCAGTCAGTATGGAAGTGGATGCTCACACGATCGAGAGGCGAGTGGAAGAAGGTTTCTGTGATACCTGTTGTGCCAGCACAGCGCGTGCACGATGGCGTGGTGGTCACATACATCAATCACGCGACGATTCTCATTCAGTGTGATGGGGTGAACATCATTACCGACCCGGTGTTTTCATATCGTGCCAGTCCATTACCATTCCTCGGTCCTGCGCGTTACGCAGATCCTGGCGTGCGATTAAAAGATCTGCCGCCGATCGATATTGTGTTGCTCTCGCATAATCACTACGATCACATGGATATTGCATCGCTGCGCGTGATCCATCGTGCGCACAAACCACGTATCTACACGGGGCTCGGCAATGCCGCGTACCTCTCGCGAAAGGGTATTCCCGGTGCGCACGAAATGGATTGGTGGGACACCGCAACAGATGGAGCGCTTTCGATCAGTGCAGTGCCAGCGCGGCATTTTTCTGCACGCTCGATTGGAGACCGCAATCACACACTGTGGTGTGGGTTTGTCGTGCAGACAAAAAAGGGAAATATCTATTTTTCAGGCGACACAGGGTATGGCGACTTTGTCCACTCTATCGCAGAGCGGTTTGCGCCATTTTCGCTCGCATTGATTCCCATAGGTGCATACGATCCGGCGTGGATGATGCAGGCGGTTCATACAAATCCAGAAGAGGCGATACAGATGCACGATATATTGCGCTCGGCTCATTCCATAGGTATTCACCATGGCACATTTCGTCTCACCGATGAGCCGCAAGAGGAGCCCAAAGAGCGGCTGGAAGCGGGACGAGGTGAGCGATCGTTCTCAGTGCTTCAGAATGGTGGAAGTGTATCTATAGAGGGCTAACGACAGGCTCGAAACGGGCAAAATTGAGAAAAAAGGCGCACATAGCCACGGGCTTGCGAAGCGCTGCCGTTTCGGGCATAGTGGCCGCATTAGCCCAGATATTTATGGGTAGGTCAAATTACGCATTAATTCGTATTCATTATATGCAGAAGGTTATCGCATCGCTCGCAGCAGTTGTCGTGCTTTTTAGTGCAGGCACTGCATTCGCGCAGTCGTATCCGTACACGTATGGAAGCGGCGCATATTATCCAACATATCAGCAGCCAACCACGGTCTCATATCCGTCACTTAACTGCGTGGTACTTACACGCGATCTCAAGTTCGGTTCTCGTGGCACCGATGTGCGCTCGCTCCAGAGCTTCTTGGTGTCGCAGAATTACCCAGGTGGCGGATCGTGGATGCTCACGGGCTACTTTGGTGCAGCAACGCGAGCCGCAGTGCAGACGTTCCAGAGTTCACGCAACTTGTACCCAAGCGGTATCGTGGATGCGAACACTCGTGGCGCGATCATGAATGCATGTAGTGGATACACAAATCCATCGTACCCAACGTATCCGACATATCCGTCGTACCCAACGTACCCGACCTACCCAACAAATCCGACGTACTGCACGCTGCAGTACCCAAATTACAACTGCCCAACGAACACCGTTTCGATCTCGTACCTCTCTCCATCACAGGGAGCTGTTGGCACACTCGTTACCGTAACTGGTAGCGGCTTTAGCTACAGCGGCAATACTGTGCGCTTCGGCAATGGTGTGATCTCAAACGTGAGCTCGTTCAACGGCACCTCGCTTACGTTCACGGTGCCATCGTATCTCTCTGGCTACGGCTCACAGGTAGTAACGAATGGTTCATACAATGTGTCAGTCACCAACGCATCTGGTTACAGTAGCAACACGCTCACATTCAATGTGACCGGCTCAAACACATACGGCACACCGTCGATCTCGAGCGTGAACGGTCCAACATCGCTCAACACGAACACGAACGGCACATGGACGATCGTCGTGAACAATCCAACAAACTCATACATCACCACGTCGGTGAACTGGGGCGACACTGGATACGGCTACGTAAATGCGGCTGCGCCACAGACCACGTATCAGCAGGGTCAGAGCACGCAGACCTTCTCACATGCGTACACAAACCCAGGTACCTACACTGTTACCTTTACGGTGTCGAACCAAAATGGTCAGACAAACACATCGAGCGCAACGGTAACTGTTTCAGGAACCGGAGCAGGTTCTGGTCAGATGCTTACGGTGTCTCCAAGCTATGGCAATGCGCCACTGTTCGTAACAGCAACAATGTACTTTGCTGGCTGCAATGGCGGTAACTACTACCTCTACTACGGCGATGGTAATTCTGAATTCGTAGCGGTGCCCGCAGACCTTTGCAACGCAACAGTCACTCGAACACACACCTACACGACGAACGGCACGTATCAGGTAACTCTCCGAAACAGCACCAATAACAATGCGCTTGCAACCGCATCGCTCACTGTCGGCAGCGGCAACACCACGAATACGCTCACTGCGAATCCAACCTACGGCGCAAAGCCACTCAATGTTGTTTTCTCGGCGAACCCAAACAATGTGGTGTACTCAGGTGGTGTGATCATCCTCTTTGGCGATGGTCAGTCTGCAACATTTTGCAGTGCGAACGAAAGCTGCAATCAGCGCACGACATCGCACACCTACTACAACGCAGGAACCTACTACGCGACCCTTCAGGGCAGCAACTACGGCTCGCTCGTGAACTTGGGTACCGCAACGGTCACTGTCACGAACTAATCACGCGAATGGTTCAACTCAAAACGGCGCCGAGTGGCGCCGTTTTGCACAGCTGCGATCTACGAAATTCATGCTGCATAATATGTGTATGTCAGTGCGGAAGACTTTTCGGCTGGTCGCGATAGCGGTGCTTGTCGGGCTCCTCATCGCGGTTCTTGCGCCCATCTTGATGCGCACGCTCGTGCAAGGGAAGATTTTTCAGTTTCCAGATAATGTTCCGCACACACGAGCAGCGCTTGTGCTTGGCGCGTCGGTCGCCCGCGGGAAACCGTCACCGGTGCTCGAAGAGCGGGCACATACCGCGGTCGCGCTCTATATGATGGGTAAGGTCTCGAAGATCTTGGTTACTGGTGACAATGGCGCACTCACGCACGACGAAGTCACTCCCGTGCGAAAATATCTCACCGATGCAGGAATTTCCCCCGAAGACATTTTTCTTGATCATGCAGGATTTGATACCTACAGCAGTATGTATCGTGCGCGCGATGTGTTTCAGGCAGACTCTATAACGATCGTTACGCAGGATTTTCATATGCCACGCGCTGTATTTGTGGCGCGCATGTTGGGGATCGAGGCGTATGGTGTGATACCGGAGCGAGGACAAGGAGATTTCTACGATTACCTGCGCGAGATACCAGCCTCGTCGAAGGCTCTTCTTGATCTCATGATCGGTCGCTCTCCAAAGTACTTGGGTGATGCGATACCGCTGACGGGCGATGGGACGGTGTCGTGGTACTAGGTATCGCTCCGACTGCACTTTTCCGAACCACGAGAAAATCGTGCTCGATTTTCTCTCCGTCTGTCGTCGCCACTCCTCCCGAGGGTTCGGAAAAGCTACAGTCTTCGCTCACGTAGTACGCACTTTTTTGATGGAAGGAAAAGGTGGTACACTCGGTCTCTATGCAATTCAAAGTCAATCACCGTACCACTCAACAAGCAGCGATTCGTCGCATTCAAAAGATGTTGGAGGAGCAGAAGCAGCAGATCGCAGAACACGCGACCGATGTGAAAACCGAATGGAAAGACAATGTGCTTGAGTATTCATTCACCGCACAAGGCACCAAGATCTCTGGCACTATTACGGTAACGGAGACAGACTTTGATATTTACGCAAAGCTTCCGCTTATGTACCGGCTCTTCGAGGGACAGATCGAGAAGGCGATCGCGGCAGAAGCAGCAAAACTCGGTATATAACCATGTCCAACCGCACCGTACTCTTTGATTTCAGTGGTGTTATCTCGGATCCGTTCGCACTCGCGCAGGGTATTGATGAGACGGTGCGCCGCATCGCAGAAGATCACCGCCTCGTTATTGTCTCGCAGGCGCCTGAGTCGGCCATTGTTCCATTTTTGGAATCTCGTGATCTTCGGAAATATTTTGATTCTATATTCGATGGCGACCTCCAGCTCAATAAGAGTGCGAAGATAGGCATGGTATTCGAGCAATACAATATTGGTCCACGTGACTGTGTGATGATCACTGACTCTAAGGACGACATTCTTCAGGCTCGCGATAAAGATGTGGAATGTATCGCCGTTACGTGGGGATTCAACGACTACGACATGCTCCTTTCGGGGAATCCATTCCGGATCGTGCGACTCCCTGACGAGATCCCAAACGCAGTGACCGAGTTCTATCACGGCAAGGGAACCACGGCGTAAATTCGTCTGCCGAGGATAGTGAGTGACATGCATCTTAAAATGCATGTCCGAGCGACGCAGGCAGCAAGTCCGGTAGCCGGACTTCACGGAAAGTACAGGCGTAATCACACAAGAATGTGAGATTACACGCAATGAATAGTCATCGAAAGAATTGATATACTCAATCGTCTATGAGAAGTACTCCTTTTTATATCCAAAATCCTATGAAAAAAGTCGTCGTTTCGTTCGTGCTTGCAGCAGTCGTGGCTCTGCCATCGGTTTCTTTTGCTGCTACCTGTCCAGCCATCACCTCTGATCTCAAGTTTGGATCAAAGGGTGCACAGGTCACTGCGCTCCAGGTGTTTTTGAAATCGCAGGGGTACTTTAAGGCAACGAGCGTGCCGAATTACGGTAACGCAACACTCGCCGCAGTGCGCGCCTTCCAAAAGGCGAACAAAATTTCAACAACAGGCACGGTTGGGCCGCTCACGCGTGCAAAGATCAAGTCGCTCTGCGCAGCAAGTGGCAGTAGCACTGGTGGTACTTCATCGACGATCGATTCAAACGGCATCATTCCAGCGAATGACGGCTCTGTCTTCGAAGTTACTGGCTGGATCCCGTATTGGCGCCAGGCTACAGGCACCGCAGACACGCTCCCACACCTCTCGAAGCTCACGGAGGTAAATCCATTTACCTACACACTCAAATCCGACGGCACCCTTGCTGACAACGGACCAATGAATGCGGAGCCATGGCTTTCGTTCAATGCTGCGGCAAAAGCACAGAAAGTGCGTGTGATCCCGACTGTGATGTCGAGCTCTCGAGAGCTCATGCATGAGATCTTGAGCGACCAGACCAAGCGTATCGCGCTCGAAGACGAGATCGCAGCTGTTGTGAAGGCAAACAATTTTGACGGCATCGATATCGACTTTGAAGGAAAGAGTGCAAACACCAAGGATTATTTCTCTACCTTCCTTAAGGGTTTGAAGCAGCGCTTGGGAGATAAGTGGCTCATGTGCACGATCGAAACTCGAATTCCAAACGAAGATCGCTACTATGGCACTGAGATTCCGGCAGACGCTGGCATCTTTGCCAACGACTTGAAGGCGATCGGTACGTACTGCGACCGCGTTCGCTTGATGACATATGACCAGCAGGGCATCGACTTGAAGTTGCAGGCAGAAGCTGGTGCGCGGCTCTATGCCGCAAACGGCGATCCTGCGTGGGTTGAGAAGGTGGTGAACCTTATGTCGAAGGATATTCCAAAGAGTAAGATCCTTATCGGCGTGCCAACTTACGGCTATGAGTATTCAGTGACTACATATGAAGGTGGCCAGCACATCTACGATATTCTCTGGACCTTCAATCCGGGCCATGCACAGCGGCAGCCAGGTATTAGTGCGATACCGCTGAGCGAAAAATATGGCGTAACCCCAGAGCGACAGTATTGGGGAGAAATGGGCTTCACGTATGTGCCTGATCCAAATGCAACAAGTTCAGTCGTTTCATCTGCAAGCATGACTGCAATGGCGGCCTCCGCTGCTGCATCAACCTTTGCTAATACCTACCACTCAAACATGTCGTATCGCTACGTTGTATGGCCAGATGAGGTGACTACAAAACAAAAGATCGATCTTGCGAAGCGCTTGGGCGTGCGAGGCATCTCAATATTCAAGTTTGACGGTGGACAGGATCCGGATATTTGGAATGTGCTCGCCGGGGCTAAACAATAGTTGCTTCGCTCCTTTCGCCCGCCCTCGCTCGGAAATGCTCGCGCAGGCGAGCATTTCTCTCGGCTCGTTGGGCGATAAATATCCACACCCATAAAAAAGGGTGATACGATGCCTCCTATGGAAGATTCAACACCAACTCCTGCAGCCGCAGCGGTTAAAAAAGATTACTCAGCGCTCTATGTTCCGGGTGCAATTATCATCGCCGGACTCATCATTGGAGTCTCGCTTATTGTTGCGTTCAAGGATTCAACAGGGCAGCAGGCCGCAAATGGCCAGCAGCCAACAGTGGCAGTCGACATCAAAGACGTGAAGATTGATGGATCTGATCCGTTCATCGGCGAAGAGAATGCGCCAGTCACACTCGTGTCGTGGGAAGACTATCAGTGTCCGTTCTGCAAAGCGGTAGAAGTGGGTCACCCACAGATCCCAACCAAGCCAGCAATGCCTGAACTCATCGAACAGTACGTGAAGACCGGCAAGGTTAAGGTGGTGTTCAAGCAGTACGCATTCTTGGGTGATGATTCGACGATCGCAGCGCTCTACGAGAACGCAATCTGGAAGCTCTACCCACAGCGATACCACGAATTCCGCGAAGCGATGTTCAACGCACAAGACGAAGAGCACGGCGGATTCGGAAATGAGGCAAGTATCATCGCAATGCTCAAGAAAGAGATGCCAGGCGTAGACACGGCAAAGCTCAAGGCTGACGTGACTGCAAATGTGGCTGAGTACACCAAGGAGATCGACGAGGATCGTGCAGAAGGTTCTGCATTTGGTATCACCGGCACACCAGGCTTTATCACTGGAAAGGTGATGATTCCGGGGGCGGTGGGTATAGACGAATTCAAGAAGGCGATCGACCCGCAGCTCTAATTGAGACACGCAGATAGACCTCATCTGCGTCGTTGCGAATACAGACCTGGCCCTCACCGTACTCAGGTACGGCTCAGGACCAGGTCTTTTTCGCGCCTCGCATCTGAGGCCTCCTGCGCGCTTCAATGCGAAGTTGCCAAGAACGCGAAAATGCGGCATATTAGCAGGAACGGGTTGCCCCAGTTGGGGCCTTTCTTTTGTAAGGGGAGCCGCTTTATATCAATACTTTTTCATTATGCAGATCAGGAATATTGCAATCATCGCGCACGTGGACCACGGCAAGACGACTCTTACCGATGCGCTTTTGGCGCAGGCGGGTGTGGGTGGTACATCGATGGACTCAAATGCGCTCGAACAGGAGCGCGGCATCACTATTTATTCCAAGAACGCAGCAATTTTCTATAAAGACACCAAGATCAACATCGTTGATACTCCTGGACACGCCGACTTCGGTTCAGAAGTAGAGCGCGTGCTTCGCTCGATCGACTCTGTGCTTTTGATCGTGGACGCGCAAGAAGGCCCAATGCCACAGACTCGCTTCGTGCTCAAGAAGTCACTCGAGCTCGGCCTCAAACCGATCGTGGTGATCAACAAGATCGACAAGCCAGCTGCTGATCCGGCTCGCGCCGAAGAGCAGGTGCTCGAACTGTTCCTTGAGCTCGGTGCAAACGACGAGCAGTCTGAATTCCCAGTTGTGTACGCAATTGGTAAGCAGGGTATTGCTAAGAAAAAGCTCGAAGACGAATCGAGCGACCTGAAGCCGCTTCTCGACACCATTTTGGAAAAGGTGCCAGCAGTGGATCAGTCACTCATCAATAAGCCAGCACGACTCCAGCCATTCAATCTCGGCTACGACAACTTCCTCGGTCGTCTTGCGATCGCTCGTGTGTACGAAGGCGTGCTCAAGACCGGTGATCAGGTGTTCGTAAAGAAGCCAAACGGAGAAACGCGCCCAGGCAAAATTACGAAGATGCACACGTTCAATGGCCTCAACAAGGTAGACGCGAGCGAAGTGCAGGCGGGTGACATTGTGATGATCGCGGGTTTGCCAGATATCTTCATTGGCGAGACGATCACAAACGACTCTTCTGTTGAGCCGCTCCCAGCAATTGCGATCGACGAGCCTACAATCACGCTCAACTTCTTGGTCAACAACTCACCATTTGCAGGACGCGAGGGTAAGTTTGTGACAACACGACAGATTCGTGATCGATTGGAACGCGAGCTCGAGATCAACGTAGGTCTGCGAGTTAACTTCGAAGGCGGCGACACATTCAAGGTCTCCGGCCGTGGTGAACTCCACATTGCGATCTTGCTTGAAAACATGCGACGCGAAGGATACGAAATGCAGGTGTCGCAGCCACAGGTGATCATGCGCGAAGAGAATGGTCAGAAGCAGGAACCGTACGAAGAGGTGGTAGTTGATACGCCATCTGTATACCAGGGTGCGATCATCGAACGCTTGGGTACACGAAAGTTTGTAATGAAAGACATGAAAGTGCATGGCGATTCTGTACGCCTCATCTTCGAGGGCCCAACGCGCGGGTTGCTTGGCTACAAGAATCAGTTCGTGCTCGACACAAAGGGAGAAGGAATTCTTTCGTCGCGCTTCACGAGCTTCCAGCAGTACGCGGGCGAGATTACCAAGCGCCAGGTCGGATCCATGATCTCCATGGCAGCAGGCAAGTCACTCGGCTTCTCGCTCTGGAATTTGCAGGAGCGTGGTGTGCTCTACATCGGTCCAGCCGTTGAAGTGTACGAAGGTCAGGTGATCGGCAACACATCGAAGGGTGAAGAAATGCAGGTGAATCCAACAAAGGGTAAGCAGCTCACCAACATGCGATCGAAGTCTGCAGACGAAGCGATCAACCTAATCCCTCCATACGAGCTCTCTATTGAGCGAGGTTTGGAAGTGATGGCAGAAGATGAATACTTGGAGATCACTCCAACATCAGTTCGCCTCAGAAAACAATTCCTCACAGAGAACGACCGCATCAAGTCGAGACGAGTATAAGAGAAAAGCCCGGACAGTACCCGGGCTTTTTGTTTGATCTACATGCTCACACGCTCGTCGTCGAACTTTTTCACAAGGAATGTGAGCTGGTCGAGTTCGCGCTCGATGTTTGCGAGTGCCTGGCTGCCATACACGCGCTTGAATGCAGTGTGGTAGTACAGATCCATCCGACGCTCGAGAAACATCGAGAGCACCGCGCGGCGACCCTTCACGTAGTCGTCGTAGGGAACAGAGCGATACTCGTGACGGATCTTGCGACTGCTTGCCACCACCTTCGACCACGGGTGGCCGAAGCCAGCGAGGTCGATGTCGGAGATCAGCTTCGCATCGTGATCCACCAGATCGCCCGCGTGCTTGGTGCCCGGCATGATCAGAAACGAAACGTGACTGACGAATCCGGCGTGAATTTCGAACGAAGTGAGATGATCGCGCATCAGCGATGCGCTCCGCTCTTCGTTGTCGGTGACACCTGGCTCGAACGACATGACTGCGTCGTGATAGAGGATGGCTGCCTCGATAGCATCAGGATGCTTGGCGAGGTGACGGCATGCGTCGAATTCGTTGAGACAGTCCTCAATGTGCGCAATGCCGTGGTAGCCCCGGCTGGGATCGGTGTAGAGGTCCTCCAGTGTGCGGCACGCTCGGAGGCTCCGAACCGGCCGCGCATTGAGGCTACTGAAAAGCCTGCGATAGCGATTACGGAAGATCGTAAGCGAGTCCATGGTGAGCTCCTATGCTCGTTAACTAACGCGACTGTGCCACGCGCAGATATTCATGTCAAATACCCATTTGCTATACTAGCTCCATGGCAATGAAACCAGTCCCACAGAACGAAGAGGAGATCCGAAATGCATTGAGTCCCGCAGAGTACGAGGTGCTCCGCGAAAAGGGTACGGAGCGCCCATTTACGAGCGAGTTCGTGCATGAAAAGGCGGATGGCACGTATGGATGCAAGGTGTGCGGCAATCCGCTTTTTGATTCGAGTGCGAAGTTCGATTCGAAAACCGGATGGCCGAGCTTTGATTCTGCAATTCCGAATGCGACAGAAGTGCATGGCGACTCATCGCACAACATGGAGCGGTTGGAGATCTCGTGCGCACGGTGTGGCTCACACTTGGGCCATTTGTTTGGCGACGGGCCCACGGCGACGGGGAAGCGCTATTGTATCAATGGTGTGTGCCTCGATCTCGAAGAGAAATAAATAGCAAACGACCGCTCGGGAGAGCGGTCATCTTGTTTTTGGAACCCATCAGGTTTGCGGTCTGCCCATGTAACAGCGGAGTCGTTGGCAGACAGAGGCCCCGTAACCACTCGGCGGCAGTACACATGCATGCGACTTGGTGTAGTCAGGCGATCGTGCTGGTTGTTGCAGGGAGTGATGTGCTTCCACCACTGGACACCATTCTTTTTTCTCTTTGCCGAAACCGACAAAAATGTACGTCACTCCGTTCACCGTAGTTTCTTGCGCATCGGTGAGCGGTTCGCAGTCTTTACCATTGCAGCACATTTCGTCCTTCAGGTTTATCCATCCGGAGTACACGTCGTGTCCGGCGGCATGATCGTGCTTCGTGGGCGAGTTCGGATCTGCAGGGGCGGCACCGTACATGTAGGGATGTACCTCCGTGCCCCATGGCGTTATCAAGGGCTTGGGTGGGAATTCGCGTGCTATCGATTGTGTGGAGAGTAGTGCGAACGAGCAGATCACGAGTGCGTGTAACCAGTTCGGCATTGCTGATACCCCATGCGTGAGAGACAGAACCCCGTTTGTTTCCTCTCTCGGTACCGTAAGCCCAAGTGTTTGCGCAGTCAAATACTGTGGGGCTATAGTGAGTAGAGAAGTCTCACGTGGAGGTCTTTGCAATGAGTACTCGTGTGCGTATCGCGCTGATTGTCTTCGGGTGGTTGTGGCTCGTGGGGAATACCACGACGGTGTTCGCTGCAGCAGGGCAGATAGAGGAGTCTTCTGGCCTCGAATGGCGAGAGCCAATTGCGTGCATGAAGGTGCATCGCGAATTTGAAACCATGTGCATGTCGCATCTCTTTCGCGTGGCGCAGGATCACGAAGCGGTCAAAGATCATGCGCAGGCGATCATGCGCTATACGCAGATCCTTCGCATGCAGCCGTTTGCAGATGTGTATGCCCAGCGCGGTATGTCGTATATAAACTCGGGTGATCCGGTTCGTGGTCGACGCGACTTTGTTCGGGCGATCAGGATGCATCCTGGGCTCGACGACGTATGGGCTGCGCTCGCCACTGTGGATCTGTTTCGTAATAAGCCACGGCTTGCACTCGCTCACGTGAATCGCGCGATCAATATTAATCCGACCGCGGTGTATCACATCGAGACTCGCGCAAAGGTGTATCGCGCACTCAAGCTGATAGCTCGCGCGCGGGCCGACGAGAAGACGGTGCGGGAAGCGAAAGCGCGCGATGCAAAAACCGAAACGAGCGAACGAGCGGAAACGTTCGACCAATGAATCACAGACCGGAATCTCCAGTTCCGGTCTGTTCTCTTTTGTTACAATCCCGCTATGAGTCGCTT
>JACCDV010618317.1_pt1 | contig 92532 bp, 68 predicted proteins | sample 7446131 | NCBI WGS metagenome assembly JACCDV01 (sample SAMN15323448, study PRJNA562643) | freshwater metagenome | isolation source: river surface water | place: USA:Blue River Watershed | collected 2017-08-17 | reverse complement strand
TTGGGCTATCTCTTAAGCAAGATAATACCTAATCATGACCATAAAATCGTTTATAAAGCAATCTCTTTAAGACAATTTCTAAAATACAAAATCTTCACTACTTAGTTTTATTTGTCCTTGCAATCTTATAGCAAAATCTGAATTTGGATCATCGATTATTGTATCGCCATTTTTATCAAAATAAAATTCTAGCGCATCCAAGCTTTTTTGCGATGAGCCTTTGCCTTGATAAATTGCGTTATAGTTTAAACCTACAAGATAAATTTTATCCTCATTTTTGATAAAATCGATAATCGCATCGCGCTCAACATTTGTTGACTCTTCAATTGCGTTAAAGACAAAAATATCGCTGTCCTGCCCACCTGTTATAATATCTTTGCCAAGGCCAGAAATTATTATATCATCACCAATATCGCCTTTGAGATTATCATTGCCTAAGCCACCAAAAATTATATCGTTGCCTTCATTGCCGTTGATGTAATCATTGCCTACGTCGCCATAAATTTTATCATTTTCACCATTGCCAAAGATGATATCATTGCCGTTGCCGCCGTGGATTGTATCATTGTCTTGACCGCCATGAATTGTATCATTACCATCTTCACCGAATAAAATATCATCGCCGTAGTTTCCGGTGATTTTATCGTCACCATTGCCTGCGTGAATTTCATCTTGGCCGTCCATGCCAATCAGCAAATCATTGCCGTCTTGGCCGTAGATAATATCATCGCCTATTGATCCATTGATAAAATCATCACCATCGCCAGAAATGATTATATCACGACCACTGCCGCCGTTAATTGAGATATTTTGGTTGTTGCCCGTGGTAATGATAACATCATCACCCGCGCCCGCGTTGATTTGCTCGACTGAAGAAAAATTTAGTTGCGTGCTGGATTTATTGTCAAAAATAAATATGTCTGATTCAGCAGTTAGATTAATTGTATCAACGCCATCGCCGGCATTGATTGAATCGTTGAAATAATTTTTATTAGAGAGATTTATTTCATTTGGATCGCGTAATTCTATAGCTCCGTCAATTATTTCTATTGGTTCATGGTTAACAAAATTTGTGAAATTTGGAATACCGGTTTTATAAGAACTATTTTTAGCGAATTTTCCGTCGGCAACTAAAGATATTGATTCATCAGCTGCAGTGCCCGTGATTAGATCATTGTAGATTGTTGATTTTGTATAATTGTTTGCATCACCAACTAAGGAAATTGGATTTTGCAAATTACGATCAAATTTTAGTACAAAATCTTGTTTGCTTTGGCTTTGTAAGTCAGATACCACAAGGCTTAGAGCGATTTGATCTGAAAAATTATAATCAGTTGGGCTAAATCTTATAATTTTAGTGCCTGAATCAAATGTTAACCATGATGGAAGATCTTCACCACTCGCTTGAGTTAAAGTAACTGTTAAAGCTTCATTATCCACATCGCTTATTTTATCAGCTAGCGAAATCGCAAAATCTTTTTCAGTTTGATTATACTCCGCTTGCAGATTTTCTATTTTAGGATTGTCGTTAACTGCCTTAACATTGATGCTTAAAGTTTTAGTAACAAAACCGCCCTTGCCATCAGAAATTGTATAATCAAATTGATCTAATCCACTAAAATTAGGATTGGGTTTATAACTTATTTTTTGTGAACCATTTTCTTCACTTTTAATGGCAACAACACCATTTTTTGTTTGAGTAACTGAGGATATAATAAGTTTATCACCATCAGCATCAGTTGCATAAGATAAAATATCTATTAAAGAAGTATTATCATCTTCATTAAAAGCAACTGATTCAAGGCTTGTTTTAGGTGATGAGTCAAAGATAAAATGATCAGCAGTTAAAGAATTTTCAGCAACATTTGAAATTCTAATTCTTTGGTTAACTTGACTAATATAAATTGTAGCATAATCACTTATATCAAGTGTTGGATGTGGTTCAGAATAAAATATATCTAGGTCAGAAAATTTTAAATTACCAAAACCTGATAATTGAATTTTTTCATTTGGATTATTTATATCAAAATCTTCGATATCCGTCCATAATTCGCTTGAGTTTTTTTCAATTATAAAGCGATCTGATCCTTCGCCTCCCTTAAGGTGAACATCCCCTGAAGATTGGTTTGAGTATAAAACATCATCTCCGTTTTTGCCATCTATAAATTCAAGATAAGATCCTGCTGATTCTATATAATTTGAAGAATCATCCCCATTAGTTTGAAATATAAAATTCTCTGATTTAAGCAAAGAAACTTCATAATTTTTTAAGATTATAAACTGATTATTAGCTAAAATAATTTTAGCATCTTGATTTTCTTGAACAATTTGTAATTCTTCAAATTTATGATAGTTTGTTAAAGACAAATTTATTTTATCATTTGACTCAAAATCATTAATAAAGTTTGTGCTATCTTTTGATTCATCAAAAACAAAATGGTCATTTCCTGAATTACCATAAAGGCTATTGTTTTTGCTGCCAACTTCTACCCACAAAATATCATCACCTTCACCTGCAAATATTTTATTATTTCCTCCAAATACCGAACCGATTTTATCAATATAGTTATAATTTCTTATTGTATTTAAATAAAAGATGTCGTTTCCAGATTCGCCGTAAAGCTCTGAATTTTCTGTGGCGGTCGAAATTTTATCATCACCTTCACCACCATTTACATAGAATTTGCCACGAGTTGAATAAACTTGTAAATGGTCGTTTCCTTGTTCGCCATAATATTCGTGTATGGTTTGATTTAATATATTTTGATTAAAACTAGTCATTAAAATACTGTCATTTCCTAAACCAGCATAAATCTTTTGGTAGTAAACTGGTGGAAAACCAAAATTATTGACCATATCATCATCTGCTGTTCCAAAAAATATGCTATTATCAATTATAAAATTTATATTAGTTGATGATTTCGCACCTTGTAAATCAGTTGCGCTAAGCTTGATAGTCATATTTTTAGCATCTTTTGGCGAAATGCCGCTAAATTCAAGGCTATTAGAATCAAATTTTAACCAATCTGGCAAAGGATCGCCATTCGATAAAGTTGCGCTATATTTTATTATATCGCCATCAACATCATTAAATACGCCAGAAACATTAAAATTTATTTGGTGATTCAAATAAACAGTTTTGTCTTCAACGATTTTTATTAAATTAGGAGCATCATTAACTTGATTAACATTAATAGAAATTGTTTTTGTTATTGATCCCCCTTTGCCATCTGAAATAGTATAATCGAAGCTATCACTACCTGCGAAATTATTATTAGGAGTATAAATAATTTTTTGCTTATTTGATGAATCAGTAATTATTGAGACTTTTCCATGTGCAGCATTTGTTATTGCCGCAATTGATAGAGCATCTTCATCCACATCTAACGCACCCGACAAAACATCAATTATTGCCGAATTATCTTCATTTGTGGTTATAGATGTAATTGTGGCAGTAGGATTATCGTTAACTTGCTTAACATCGATTTTAACAGTTGCAGATCTTATTGCGCCATTACTATCTTTAATTTTATAGGAGAAACTATCAGAACCGTTAAAATCTTGTTGCGGTTGATAGGTGTAGCTTCCATCATTGTTGGATATCAGCTTTCCAAATAATGGCAGCGAGCTAATCTGATAAAATTTCGCATCTATATCTTCGCCATCCGAATCGTTGAGCAATAAATCTGAAATTTTTATAATTATTGAATTATCTTCATTCGTCGCAAAATTATCATTGGTAGCAATAGGTGCTTTATCTGCAAAGAAATTAAAATTTGAATTAGTTAATTGAGATTGTGTTATGCCTTTTAAAGATATGTATTGTAGGCTTTCTTCTCCTGCTACAAAAACTTTTAAAAATTGTACGCCATTTAGTAATACATTGCTAAATTTCAAATCTGATATATCTCGAATATTTTTGAAAGCAGTTAGATCAATTTTTTCGTTTATATTGTTAACTTCAAAATCAAAAATTATATCATTCAATAGCCCACTGCCAGCTGACGCAGTTAAATCTTTGTTGATAACAAAAATATCATTGCCAGCCTCACCTACAAAAGCTGTATCTATGCTGCCATTAAATGTAGTTAACTGATTTTGTCCTTCAAGATAAACAATATCATTACCTTCTCCGGCGTAAACTATATCTTTTCCTTTTCCGTCATAAATAATATCATCACCTTTATTGGCATATATTGTATCATTTTCATCGCCACCATAAATTATATCTACACCATTGGCGCCCCATATTATATCACTGCCGGCCTCGCCATAAATCTTATTATTGCCGCTATCCGTTAAAGATGGATTTGAATCGGTGCCGCCAACAATTTGATCATTACCATTACCGCCATATATCTCGTCAACTCCATCGCTACCTATTAAAATATCGTCTCCATCACCTCCAAAAATTATATCATCTCCTCTGTCACCTAAGATTGTGTCATCTCCATTATTACCATAAAGAGTGTCATTACCGGTGTTTGAATTATAATTAAATGTTGAAATAATCCCAGTATTTTGGTTGTAGATTGCATCAACATCGCCTCTGATGTTATCATCGCCATCATCTCCAGAAATTATATCATTTCCTACCCCGCCAAATAGATAGTCATTTCCTGCTGCACCAGTTATAAAATCGTTTCCGGTGCTGCCAACACTAAAATCATTGCCTGGTGTTCCATTAATGGTAACGCCATTATTTATGTTTAAGTTAAAACTTAGAGATACAGAGGCGCCATATGGATCAGTAGCAGTGACAACAATCAATGCACTATAGCCACTAGAAATTGCAACACCGCTAAATGTTAGAGTTGTTGGATCAAAATTTATCCAAGATGGTATGTTGCTTCCATCAGCTAATTTTGCTGTATATTGTAAAACATCTCCATCTTTATCAGCAAAGCTGTTTTGGATGTTAAAAGAAAATTGTCTGTTAATAAATCCATTTTTTGTAGTTGGATTTGATATCACCTCTGGAGCAGTATTTGAAGTGATAAAATTATTTCTGGTGACGTCAAATTTATTAATATTTTTAAGAATTATTTTTTGGTTATTTAATAATTCAATTATTGTATCATTTGCTGATTGGCTAAATTTTAACTGGTTAAAATCTTTAATATTTTCTAGGGCTAAAAGATTAATTTTTTCATTAACATTATTTATTTCAAAGTCATTAATGATTTCAGTTTGATTTGAATTTTCAGAAATGGCAAAAATATCATTGCCTCCGCCTCCAGTGTATTCATTTTGTCCTTGGTTGGCTCTCAATATGTCTTGACCTTCACCACCGAATAATTTATCATTTCCTAGATCGCCTTGCAAAATATCATTGCCGTTTCCACCATAAATTTCATCATCATTTGCTGCGCCTAGAAGAACATCATCTCCATCTTCACCATATATAAAATCTTTGCCTCCATTTATAGCTTTATTATTATCTTCACCAACAATTGTATCATTACCTTGCCCACCAAATATTGTATCTGAACCACTTCCTCCAAATATTAAATCATCACCTTCATCGCCATAGATTAAATTATCGCCTGCAATTGCTTCTATTCTGTCATTGCCTTTTCCACCGTGTATTTCATCATTTCCTAAGCCTGCATAGATTAAATCATTATCATCACCACCAAAAATTTTATCATTGCCACTGTTGCCGTATATTGTATCATTATTTTCTTGTCCGTAAATTTCATCGTCGCCATCATCACCGTTAATAAAATCATCACCAAAACCACCATATAATTTGTCAGAACCCTTGTCACCATAAATTGTGTCACTTCCTGCTTCGCCGTATATTATATTGCTTTTATTATCGCTGTTAAGTGGATCATTTTGAGAGCCTGCAAATAGGGTATCATTGTCTTGACCACCATAAATTGTGTCACTACCCACGCCGCCTAAGATGACGTCATAACCCATATCACCATATAAAATATCGTTTCCTTGTCCGCCCGAAATCACGTCGTCACCATTATTGCCATTTATGTAATCATCGCGCTCAAAGCCCAATAACTGATCATCACCATCTTGACCTTTTATAAGATCTGGCAAATCAGATCCAAAGATTATATCAGAATTTTCAGTTGCTAAAATTTCATTTGAAAATATAAAATTATTATTTGTGAGTTCTTCTTTATTGATATTTTTTAGGATAAGTTTTTGATTATCTCCAAATTTTATTACGGTATCTAATCCTACTTGCTCAAGTGACAAATCATTAATATCACGAATTTCTTTAAAATTTCTTAAAGAGATTTTTTCATTTGTTGATTTAATTATGCCAGAGTTAAAATCATTAATAATATCGGTTTTTTGGCTATTATTTTCAATGAAGAAAATATCATCTCCGTTACCTCCAGTCATGATATTGTTGCCCTTTCCAGCATTTATATAATCATTGCCTTCACTGCCTAAAATTATACTGTCGCGGTCATCACCATATAGATTGTCACCCAAATTAGCTGAGTTAAGATATTCTTTTTCATTTAAAAATCCTGTAAAATTATCCGCGGTTAAATTTGTTGATAAAATATTCTCAAGAATCAATTTTTGACCATTTCCTAAATTTATAATTGTGTTTTTTGATTCTTGACTGATTTGAAGATTTTGATAATTGCTTAAACCAAACTTTTCTAAATCAATTTTTTCGTTTTTATCTAGTGAAAAATCTGTTATAATATCAGTCTGGTTGGCACTTTTTGATATAACAAATTTATCAGCACCCAAACCTCCTGTAATTTTATTATTTCCTCTGCCTGCATATAAGATGTTTGCGGCATCGTTGCCAATTAAAATATCATCTCCATCACCTAAATAAGCATTTTCTATAACTGTGTTAGCAGAAATGGTTAATTTTTTGTTATTGATTACATTTGCTGAACCAGACCTTAAATCTAGTGAAGAATTTGAAGTGATACCAGTTGCATCAATCGAATCAATACCAGTTGAATCTGAAATTGTTCTATCTGAATTAAATTCTTTGGTAAAAACATAGTTGTCATCGGCGTTTTTTGTACTTCCATAAAGTTTTAAGTCCCAATTATTTAATATGCCAGATACTCCTGTTGCTTTATCTTCAATTTTTAATGTCCAATTTCCATTGGCAATCTCACCATAATAATGTGTGCTTGATAGATTAAATTTTAATCCATTTTGTGATGAGCCATAATTTGTTTGATCACTTTGCAAAGGCTTTCCGGGTCTATTTAGCAGAACTGACTCTGTGCCATCAGGAGAAACTAGGGTAATAACTAGATCTCCAATTCGGTTGTGATCAATATCAACATATACTTCAACATGCTCAAGTTTAATCTTAGAATCTGATATATTTATAACACTGTTTACAATGCCATTATCTAAGATATTTAAGCCATTATTATTGCTGGCACTAAATTTTTGCTCGTTGAGACTATTATTTATTGTCATCCAAGCTTCAGCCATTCTAACGGCGGCATGAGCGTCTATTATTCCAAAGCCATAATCTTCAGAATAATGCATTCCTTCGCCCGAATTTATTGTTTTGTCACCATTGTTTTTCCAGGTTGTTTTATCATCAGAAATTTTACGGGCTGTCTTAGCTAAAATTAATTGTACATCACGATATCCAAGATTAGGATTAGCCTCTAACATCAAAGCAACAACACCCGAAACAATTGGCGCTGAAAATGATGTGCCTTGAGTTGATTCAAAATCTGATCCAAAAGTTGATCCATTGCTGTTTTCCAATAAATTAGCAGTAGATTTTATATTAGAGCCCGGTGCAGAAACCAAAATTGCCGAACCAGGATTACTAAACGGCTGAGAAGCATCAATTAATTTAGATAAATCGCCTTCTTGGTTAATTGAACCTGTGGTGATCACAAAACGTGAATTTTGTGTATTATGATAATTGACATTGTCACCCTCTTGGCGAGCGTTTCCACCAGCAAATATAATATTGGTGCCTAAACCATCTCTGCCTATTTCGGCAGCGTTTTCCATCATTCTTGCTCTTGCAGTGATAATATTTTCATTATTCTCTTTTTTAAAATCATCCCCAAACAATGCTGTGTTTATCCAGCTATTATTGGCAATGTCATAATCTGCTAATTTTCCAAGTCCAAATATATCAGAATCCCAACTTAATGAAGAAATCTTTGCATTATAAGCAATACCCATGCCGCCAATATTATTTTTTTCAGCGGCAATAACACCTGCTACTAGAGTTGCATGATTACTAAAATCTACAACATCGTCTTTGATTAAAACATTATCTATATAATCATTATCTATGTTGTTTTTTAAGTCAGGATGGCTGTAATTTAGTGGATTGCCATAATTACCCTCAAAAATTCCGACCGTTATTCCTTTGCCTGAATAATCCTGCCAAACTGGTTTTACTTTAATTTCAGATAAATACCATTGATCAAAATATAGTGGATCGGCTGGATCGCTGTTGTTTACAAGGTTTACTTGCGCTCTAAGATCTGCATTTTCTAGGGTACCATCCGATTTTTTGCGAGTTATTGTAGCATAATTTCCATCTTGATCAATTATTGAATAATCAAAAGACATTGTACCTATAAAATTAGGATCCGCAGTAAAAATTATTTTTCCATCCGCTCTGATTTCAACCTTACCACCTACTGCATCGCTAACATTTTTTACTGAGAATTTTTTATCATTAACGCTAAAATCATTTGCTAATAATTGTGATTGGTCAATTTCAAAAATTTTATTGTTGTTAACAACTATATTATCTTTTACGGGCAGCGGAATAGAGCTTTTGTCTCCTGCAACACTGATATCAACATGGTCAAATCGAAGTTTTTCAACGTTTTTTATAATATCACTTGAGCCATCTTTAGTATCAATAACACTTACTGTTCCATCAGCATTGCGCTTAAAAATATATTGGTCATATTTTCCGCTATATTCAATCATATCAAAACCATCGCCGCCATCTATTTCATCATTTCCTTCATTTCCGGCGAGTATGTCATTGCCGCTATCGCCGAAGATTTTATCATCCCCTAAGCCGCCTTCGATATAGTCGTTTCCTGAAGCGCCTTTTAGGATATCGTTTCCTCTGTGTCCTCTGATTACATCATCACCATAAGCGCCATCAATATAATCATCACCATCTTCACCCGATAAAGCGTCGTCAGCAGCTCCTCCTATTATTACATCATCACCAGCTCCACCCGAGATAAAGACATTGCTAGTGCCGCCGCCAATTAGTATATCATCGCCATCACCACTATTCATAATTTCAGCGTTGCTTAGCATCATATTAAAAACTATGTTTTTATTATCGACAACTTTTATTACATCAAGCCCTGAACCTGCGTCAATATTGCTGTTTTCATCTTCTGAATCAATCAATATGATATCGTCTCCGGCACCTGATTTTAATGTATCGCTGCCCTTTGATCCCATGATCCAATTATTTTTATCATCACCAATTATTATATCATTGCCGATATTTCCATAACCACTATTCACGCCCTTTTCTTCAAGATTAATTGTTGCACCATTAGCATCATTGATGATAAAAGAGGATGAAGAATTATCTTGGCTAGTAAGCTTAATACCATGCTCATAAGCGTCATTCCATTCATATCCAATTGGATTTGTGGTAAAATCAACCGCCGCAGCCTCGCGTGACTGATTGTCGGTTGTGGTATATGTTGATCTTGATAAAACAGGATTGCCTTCAAGCCTTTCGCGATAAGATATTGTGCGATTAAGATCAATTGATTTTATATTGGATTCTTCTAGTGTTTTAAGCTCACCTTCGTCAGTATAGCCGTCTTCATTTTTATCTTGCCATATTTTAAGTTGCGTCCATTTTTGATCTTTGTTATCAAAAATATTATCATTATTTGAGTCAAGAGTTTTAAGTGCTTCTAGTCCGTCAGAAACATTTGTGGTATAATATTCACTAATGGTTTCAGTGATATTATCAATTTTTCCATTTGAGTTTTTATCATCAACTAAAATTCCATCATCTTTGCCCACCCATCCTGTGTTTTCTTTGTAATTATCATTATCAACATCAAATGTAACTTTTGAATTATTAAACGATATAAGCTCTACCCCATCACCATCAAGATCAAGCACAAGTGGATCAACATTTTGTGTTCTTGGAGCCTGAGTAAATAAATTTGTTAAAGTAGAAAATGCAGATTGTATACCTCCTAAAATACTATTTGCCGCATTAGTTATAGGCTGCGTTATATTTTCTTGAATAAAATTTGCGGTACGCTCAAGCCAATTGCTATTAATATTTTGAGTTAAAGTTTGTGCACCAGGTCTAATTTCATTTGCGGTTATTTTGCTTGCTTCTTGATTATTTAAACCATCTTGATTTAACACATTAGAAGGCATATCTATTGAATAATCACCACCAGATTTTACTGTCCCATTTACAAAACTATTAGGATCAGATAACGCATTATTTGATGAATCCGAAATATTGACTGTAAGATTTAATAAAGAATTATTTACAGTAGATGGATTAGGTGTTTGATCACTTGCGCCAAATGTGAGTGCCGAAGAAATCCAACCCCCAATTTTAGCTATAGATTCTTGTGGAGTTGAGAAGAAATTTATTACATCCTTAGAAACCTCTTTTATAAAATTAGTTGACGAACCTGTCCACTCTGATAATGAATCAGAGAAAGTTTCAAACCATGATTTAGCAGCGGCTTCTTTCTGAGCTGTTACTGTGATTGTAGCAAGAGTGGTGACTAGGGAATTTTTGGCAGAGACGAGGTCAGATGTCGAAGTTAGATCACGTGAGGCTGGGTTATAACGATCAAAAGAACCAGCTATACCAATACTAGATGTAGATCCATTTTTTTCTATATTATTTGTTCCATCTTTTCCTATAACCTCAAAATGCAAATGCGGTCCACTACCAATACCAGTATTTCCACTTTTGGCAATTTCTTGACCTTGATCTACTTTTGACCCAATTAAAAATGAAGGTTTGTGTTCTAAGTGCGCATATAATGTTGATTCACCATTACTATGTTTAACTATTATAAAATTTCCATACCCTGAATCAGTATGTCCAGCATTTATAACCACTCCATCAGCCGCTGCATAAACAGGAGTTCCTTCAGATGCTCTATAATCAATTCCTCTGTGAATTTTCTTACCATCATCCCTTAATTCTTCAAATTCACCAGTAACTTTGACCGAAGAATCAAGTAAGTTTTCTGCTTTTGAAATTGGGTTAATATAGTTAATTTTTATATTTGTCATAAAATTTGTGATGCTTAATTATTAAGATTTTTTGAATAGCTTGGATTGATATAAACCGAATCTAGCTTTAGATGAATTTCTTTTATATAGCAGTTGTTTATTTTAAGATAAGAAATATTGTTTTCTTTATTCAAATTTTTTAGCGGTACTAGATAATTCAAGTTATTATAACTTTCCTCTCTATAACCTTGTCCTATTTTGTAAAACCCTTGTGTGATTGAGAATGGTTTATAAAAAGAGCTCCAAACTCCTATTGGTCTTTGCATATTATCAAAAATTATATAGAATTCATCTCCACCACCTTCTCCTTCATTGAGTTCTCCATATTTTAACAAACCTAAATAATCAGACTCAGAAATTATATAATAAGATTTTATATAACCATCTTCCGTAAACTGCAAAAAATTATTAGATCTACTAATAGGTTTAAAATACCCCACCATCCTTTCCATTAAATCACACTGATCTTTTGAATTGTTAATTGGGTCAAGTTTGTATTTTTTAATTAAAAATTTTATTAAATTCTTTTCGCCTTTGAAATTTGAGTTATCTCTTTCTTCTCTGATTTGCTTCATCTCAGTCCAAAGTTTTTTATGATAAGGAGTATTGATGCCTTGCAGTTTTAGTGCATATTCAAGGGCGTTGTTTTCTGCTTCGTCCTTTGTTGTTGCATAACCTCTAATCGGTGTTAAAAGTATTACTAATAAAATCATTGTAGCCACAATAGACCTAATAAACTTTTTCATACCCGTCCACTCTGATAATGAATCAGAGAAAGTTTCAAACCATGATTTAGCAGCGGCTTCTTTCTGAGCTGTTACTGTGATTGTAGCAAGAGGGGTGACTAGTGAATTTTTTAATGAAGTACCAGAATCGCTTCCATCGCTAACCAAACCCGCATCTGTAATTATTTTTCTGGTCTCCTGAATGCGTATTTCTTGAGATTTTTTATTGTCCTTATACTGACCTGTTGATCTTATTGAATTTTCTACATCTTCTAACGTTATCTTGCCATTTTGATTTAGAACATTTTGTAATTTGGAACGCATACTGGAAGAACTGGTATTATTGAGACCAATCCCAAACTGATTATCGTAATCAACTAAAGCTACTTTTGCATCACCTGTAAAACTTGTGTTTAATAACCTTGCAAGATCATCTACATGATTTGATCTCGAATTAACCTCATCAACAAAGGCTTGATTGATTAATTGTTTTCCATAATTACTGGAAAGAGCGGAGTTTATTTTCGACTTTTCTTGTTGTGTCAGGATGTCTGAATTACCTTTTTGAGTAATTCTATTTGAAATTGAGTCGTAAAAACTTTGACCCACTTCTTGCTTAATGATTTGTTGAAAAATTTGATTACCTACTCCTTCAGATAAATCCATCTGATTTCCACCAAAAGAAAAACCGCTATTTGGCGTCCCCGCATTATCAATACGATATCCATTAGATATTCCACCTAGTTCATTTATCAATAAAACTTCACCGATGATTTTTTTGGTTGGATCTGTGATAAGGTTAATACCTTCAAATTCTTTGTAGGTTGGCATAATTTATAAAAATAACGACGCATTTATTTTACTGATTCAACTAACATAAAATTTATGTTCTTGAAAATAACGTAACCCAAAACTCTGATCTTTCTGCTAGTCAACATAAAGTAATCCTTACGCTCTTTGAGTTTTAAAGCCTTTATGGTACAGTCTTTGTTATCTAAACTAGATATCATGTACACGGTTAACCCCGCTTTCGTGTTAATTTCTTTTTCGCATCCTGGTTGTTTGCGCCCATCCGACAATACATCGTAATGCTGTGATATTTTTTCTATTACATCAAAAGAATAAATCGGTACATCATATTTAATTTCCACAACTGAGTTAACTTCTGGAAAAGGCCCAGAAAAGATTGGAACCTTTTTCATTTCATCATCCACTGCATTTAACTCATCCAGGTAACCATTTCCAGTAGAAAACCAAATATAGCCATAATTTGATGCCTTAGCCTGCGGGGTAACAAAAAATAAACATAACATTACTACCATAGATAACAGCTGATTTCTATTATTATTTCTTATTGTGATCATATTAATCCTAGCTGATTGTTAAACCTTAGTAAATAGCAATTCTTTTAATCTTATTGTTGCGGAATTGTAAAACTAATAAACTTTTTTATACCATCTTCTACAGTGATAACTAGCGTGGCTTTGAAGTATAGCATTTATTTTCCTTAATTAACGCTGCTAATTTTGTATAGGGTTTATACATAAATTTTTTTTGTTAACAAGATTTGATAATATTCTTGCAAATCTAAATTTAATATCAACAAAAAAATTTCCGGCAAGGTGTACCAAATTTAGAAAGGAGTTCTTGTTGAAAAAATGGGTACGGTGCCGTTTGTCATATTTGTTATGTTTTATGGTTATTATTTATGGTGATTAAAAGTTTTTGGTGAAAGCCAGGGTAACGTTGCGTCTACCATGAAGTTGATTACCGTTTTTGTCTTCCATAACAACATGCGAGGTAAATCTCATACGAACATCCATATAAACATTTAAGGTTCTGTCATCAACCTCAATATAAATTCCTGGATTATAGGAATAGCCTTCTTCTAATCTGATATCCTCTATTTTTTCATGATGCAGTACTTGCTTTCCTTTAAATATCTCATCTAAATCAAGTTGATATTGATGCTGCTGCCCATCTTTTGAATTCCATTTAACATCAACAGGTCCAGAGAAAGCTATGATACCTCCAGTGGTTGCCTTTATTCTTTTTTCATCATAAGGTACTCTGTCTCTACATTTACCTTCCCTTATGTATGGAATACCTGCATAAACAACTTTTAAATCACTAGCATTATAGCATTCTGCGCCAAAATTATGGCGTTTAAATATAAGATCTGGTTTTTTGGTCATAGCGTTCATGGCTTTACTTTGATTAAAATTTAATATTAAAAAAATTGTATAAAGAGCTGTAAATAGCTTATTTTTTAAAAACATATATTTATTTGGTATGCTGTAAATAACTTTAGAAACATTCCTTTAGACTTAGTTTTACAAGAATAGCAATTCTCTTTAATATTTGTGTATGAGATTTTATTCGCAGCAGTAGAAAAGAAATGGGTTTTATACATAAAATTATTTTTTGGTGTCAACAAGATTCGATAATATTCTGGCAAACCTAAATTTAATGTCAACGCCATTTCACAAAAAAAACCTACTCCTCCCTAAACGCCTTATAAGCCGAATCCGCAATCGGCATCAACAAATAAGAAACCAGTGATCTTGATCCCGTAATTATAAACACCTGCGCCGGCATACCTGGATAAAGTTCAACTTTATCTTTAAGTTTAGCAATATCTTTTTTACTAACCGCAACGCGCGCTAAAAAATATGATTCGCGCGTTTGCTCATTTACAAAAATATCTGGTGAAACATTCACCACTTCGCCATTTATTTTAGGAACTTTTTTTCCTTTATATGCAGTTAGCATAATTTTAGCTTTCATTTTTGGCGCCACATTATCAATATCTTGCGGCTTAATTTTGGCTTCAATCAGCAATTCTTCATGTTGTGGCACAATATCCAAAATTTGGCCCGCCGGTTGAATCACCGCGCCAATCGTATGATATTTGATATTCATCACTTTGCCCGCAACTGGTGCCGTCACCGCTGATCGCTTTAAAATATCTTTAGAAGCCGCTAATTGATTAAGCAAACCAACAGTTTCAACATCAGTATCTTTAATTTCTTTGAGCACTTGCGAAAGATCTTCATTTTTAAAATTAGCAATTTGCAACTTAGAAATCTCTACCTCGCTTTCAAGTTCAGCAATAGTTTTTTGCAAATCAAACTCACGCAAAATTGGCAGATTTTCTTCTTCAACTAGGGGTTTTATTAGATCTAACTCTTTTCTAAAAATAGTTAATCTGCTTTGCGCCGATTTTAATTTTTGTTGCAGCACTCTAATTTCACCGGTGCGCTTTTCTTGATTAGCGTTAAAAAGCTTAATTTGATTGGATGAAATTTCTTTAATTTTTTCTTCATCTTCTTTTGAAATATCGCCAATTTCTTCATAAAATTTGATTAAATTCATCGCTGATTTGTTATCTTTTTGCGCGCTTAATCTCTCTTTTTGCAGCTGCATCGTCCATAATCTTTCTTTTAAAATTTGCTGCTCAGATTTAGCTTTTATATCATGCAAATAAAGCAAAACATCGCCGGCATTAACATTTTGTCCTTCTTTGACAAGGATTTGCTCGATAATGCCACCTTCTAGATGTTGGATGGTTTTGCGATTAAAATCTAAAACCACGGTTCCATCCGCAATTGACGCAGATTTGATCGGCAAAAAAATTGCCCATGCCAAAAAAATAATCGAGAAAATTTTGAGCGCTTTTATCCCATAATTAATTGAATTTTGGCCAATTACCTCGTCATTTTTACTATCATCTAAAACTGCATTTTTGGATAATGACACAGAAATTTTATGTGACAATTTAGCAAAAAAATGTTGCAGCTGTGATTTGATTTTATTGATCATAAAGCTGGCTTGTTTAGAATATTTGCTGTTGTATCAAAAGCTGCAATTTCGCCATTTTTGATCACCATTATTTTATCACAAAATGCCGCAACCGCTGTGCGATGGGTGATTACGATAGTTGTAATTTTATTTTCTTTAGCTCGTTTGATTGTGTTGTTAAGTGCCTTTTCGCCATCATTATCTAAATTTGAATTAGGCTCATCAAGCAAAGCAAATCGCACTTCGCCAAAATATGTTCTAGCCAGCGCGATGCGTTGACGTTGCCCTGCCGATATATTACTTCCATCCTTCTCAATCATGGTTTCATAGCCATTTGGCAAACCCAAAATCATTTCATGGATATCACAAAATTTAGCAGCTTTGATGATATCTTCATCTTGCGCGTTTTTATTCATCCGCGCGATATTTTCTTTGACCGTGCCTTTAAAAAGCTCAACATCTTGCGGCAAATAGCCAATAAATTTGCCAATTTTTTCTAAATCTTGATTAAAGATATTAGCGCCATCAAAGCGCACCAAACCCGAATTAGGCTTAAGCACACCCATCAAAATGCGCGCCAATGTTGTTTTGCCGCCACCACTTGGTCCAATAATTCCAATAATTTCACCCGCTTCAATTTTAAATGATAAGCCTTTAAGGATAATTTTATCGCTATTTTCGATTTTATGAATCAGCTTTTCAACAATGATCTCGCCTCTGGGCGTAGGCAAATCAATTTTAGATTTATCATAAACATAATTTTTAAGCGACTCATTAAGTCTTTTATACGAAAATAAAGCAGTTTTAAACATTTTCCACAAACTAATTGCCGCATCAAACGGCGCCAAAGCTTTGCCCGCCAATATCGAAGTAGCAATAATGCCTCCTGACGACATTTTGTTATATATCACCAAAACCGCACTAGAAGCCATAGTGATTGTTTGAATCACCATCCGCAAAGTTTTAGAAACAGATGAAATTCTATTGCCAACCACCGCCAACTCACTACTCGAAAGCCGCAAAGCATCATTATTTTTTTGCCAATTATCATAAACATTATTTTTCATCCCCATCGCATTAATAACCTCTGAGTTAGATGAAATAACTTCAAAATCGCGCACCACTTCACTTTGCAGCTTATTATTTTGTTCAATTAATTTTTTAGTAAGTTTTTCATTAATATAGGCCATTTTAAGCATCAAAAGCCCACCAATTAAGGTGATAAATCCATTTAAAGGATGAATAAAAAATATCATCAATAAATATACAGCAGCAAATGGCGCATCAAATAAAGTAGCTAAACTAGGACCTGCAATAAAATTTTTTAACGTCTGCAAATCACGCACATTTTGGCTGTTGATATTTTTATTACTAGCTTGCGTTTCAATACTATTATTAAATAAAATTGGCGATAATTTTTGATCAAGCCAATTAGAGATCTGCAAAAAAATTGCCGCTCTTACAGCAGTAAGGATCCCCAAAAATACTAGAAAAACAATAACAATAATTGTTAAAAAAATTAGCGTCTCAATACTGTTGCTGCTGAGCACACGATCAAGCACTTGCATCGAATAAATTGATGAAACCAATGTAAAAATGCTAATAAAAAAACTAAAAACAAAACATGACCAAAAGGCTTTTTTGCAATGTTTTAGCGAATCTGTGATGATTTGCTGCGATTGATTTACCATCTATGTTATCTCCCAAATTCTTCTAAAATAAAACATTTAAATTTCTCCCATAAAATATTTTATTTTATAATAAATAATCACCAAATCCATTTGTGAGTTTATATAGTCAATCAGGCGTTGATTGGATTCAATTTTAACGCGCAAAACCTCAATTGGATCTTCAACTTTTGCATTTAATCTTTTAGCAAAAATTTCATTACGTTTTTGCGATAATTCAAACAATCTCTTATTAGTTTTATTTAAATCTTGAAAAAAACGATATTCTTCAAGAGCTTTATTTACCTCTTTTGCCACATTATCTTTGTTGATTTCATATTCTTCTAAGGCAGCATCTCGATCATATTTGGCGCGGCTTAAAGACGAATATTCAATTCCTTTTTGAAAAAGTGGCACCGAAACATTAACAAACACTGTTTTGGTAGTTAAATCAGCATTATTAAGATAAACCACATTATCTTGACGATTAGCCGAAAGCTCGAGCGAAACCTTAGGCGAAAAATTAGATTTTTCGGCATTATAAGCCGCTTTCGAAGCTAAATATTGATAATGCGCCGAATTTAAACTATGATTATTTTTAAGCGCATTTTCAACAATAAAATTGCGATCAAATTCTTCGATTTCTGCTTTAGGTTTAACAATATTTTCATGCAACTCGCCAATATTAGTTTTATATTCAAATTTAGCTTTGTTATAGCTGTTCAAAGCCTCAAGATATTTTTCTTCACCAGCGGCAGCTTCATAATTAAATTTTATGATATCACTATTATCAATAATTTTAACATCTTTTCGACGCTGCACCAAATCAATAAATTTTTTAAAATAATCACGATTTGCTTTATATAAACGCAATAATTCTTGATAACGATAAAGATTGCAATAACTCTCAACCGCAATAAATGAAATTTCTTGATTTTTATCATCAACTTTTGAGCTAGCCGATTTAATTTTATAATTAGCCTCTTTATATTTTAAAACCGAATGAAAGCCATCAAATAAAGGCTGTTGCACTTTTATCTCTTGATATTTTTGTTTAGTTGATGGATCGGTAGTTTGATTTTTAAATGCGCTGTTGCGATTGCCATATTGCATCGATGCCGAAACATTCGGCAAAAACTCACCAATTGCTTCAGTTTTAAGGGTTTTAGTCGATTTTAATTTGATATTTTCAAGCTTAATATTGCGATTATTGATACGCGCAATGTTGATAGCATCTTGTAAATCAGTTGCAAATGCACTTGGCAACAAAAAAACTGTTAACAGCAAAAATGGTGAATAGCGCATCTTTTGGGCGATTATAAAAAAGACAAAAAAGGACCAGATAACTCTGGCCAGCTTTTCCACCGATTTTATTTAGATTGATTTAAATTACAACACCAAAAAACCGTTGACCAAATACACATCATCACCCTCTCAATCAATTTCTTACGATAGCACTAAAACTCATATCTAAACTTAACCAATCCAGTATGCGAATGATAAGTTTTTTTATGCTCATATAAATAATTTACGCCAACCGAAACTGAATTTGCGCTATAAAAATTTAACCCGGTGCTCGCACGCAAAGTGCCGCGATTTATTTTTGAGGTTTCAGTAATAAAATTGGTGGTTTGACCTATAAAACTAGCATTCGAAACTTGACGATTACCAATAACATCATAACCATAAGATAATTTAAAACGAGGATTAAATATTATCGGTAAAATTTCAAAATTACCAAAAGACTTTTTCTTGATCGACATCTTATATCCAAAACCAATTGCAGGCTCAATTTCAAACATTTCAGCATCATTTTTTTCAACTTTTAAGATCAAAGTACCACCATTTTTTTCAGTGTAATCATCGATTTTATTATAAGCATAAGTTAAATTTAATTCTGGATAAAATTCAAAATCATTAAAATGATAATTATATCCAGTACGTAATTTAGCTGAATAAGTATATCCTTGATATTCAGCTGAAGCATTGGTTGAGGTTAAATCGACTTTACGATTTGAGGAATATTTATTGATAGCACCCGATAAAAAGGCATCTAAATATAAATTGCCAAAATTTTTCTCAGTATAAAAATTTAGCTGATAGATATCTATACCAGTATTTTTAAAAACCGATTGAGCATTGATTTTGGAGGTTGCAAGCGCAATTCCTGCACCAATAATAAGATCTTTTTCTGGCTTAATATCCGCACCAAAAGAAATACCGGATAAATCAGCATTATAACCAACAAAACCAGTTTTATCCGCTTGTTTAGCCGTGCTGCGCAAGGCCTGAATCCATGTGCCAATTTTTAATTGATTAGTATTACTGTATAAAAAATCTTTAGAAAATTTACGATTACTTAATATGCTTTGCGCGTAAGTATTATTGACATCCAATGGTGAAGTTTTATTTCCTTGTAAGTCATAAACATTTTGGCGATCCATCTGGCGCAATGTATCAATACGATTTGAAATTGACGCAATAACCGATGCGTTAACAGCAAAGCTATTTTGATTTAGGCCAATATTATTTACCGAAAGCTGTTTTAATATTTTTTCTTTGTCGGCATTAGAATTATCCGTATCAGTAATATAATCTTTCACAGTAGCAAGCGCACCACTTGTATTATCAATCGCTACGATTGTATCATAAAATTTCTGCAAAATGGGATCGCTACTTACAACTGAATCATTTCCAGAATCAGGATCGGCCGGAGCTTCGCTTCCTGTATAAACAATACGCAAAGTTAAATTATTATCAGTTTTCACTAATGTAAAACTGTGACTATCAACAATATTTGTACCGCTTTCGTTAACATTTATCACAAAATCTTCCTCTATCATTGCGCCATCCGCTGATTCAACTATATCAATATCACCAGTTTGACGAATAGTCGGAAGATCTACCGATAAATTAAAAGTAGTTCCGTTTAAAATTGTTGCTGCAGAGCTAACATTAAATCCGCCAGCAGATGAAATACTGTTGACTGTAATCTCTAAACTTGTATTATTAGAAAGACTTAAATTGCCAATGATATTATGCACCGCTGATCCAACAACAATTCTAGCATTAGAAATTGAGGTAAGATTTCCTGTAAGAGTACGAGAGCTGGCGCCAAAATCAATAATTGCATCATTAACAACAAGCTCATCAATAGAAGTTGTGCCTGATCCGATATTAAATGTCGCATCATTATTAATGTTTAACTCGCTAACATAAATATTATGAGTATTTTGACTAACTTCTGCGACGCCATTAATATTGATCTCGGAAATTTTATTGGAAGATGTTCCGATATTTCCGCGCAATTGATTATCTTCATCATAATTAACAATTCCTTGAGCCGAGGTGCTGCCGCTTTTAATCAAGCCATTAACTGAGGCATCATTTATATTTAAAACCGCATTATTACCCATAACAATTTCCGTAGCATAAACATCTAATAACGAGCCATTATCAAAAGTTAGTTCGGAGCCGCCATTTAAGAATATTAGCGCAAGAGAACGTGAAGATGAACCTATATCATTTGTAGCTGTAAACAATGTTGATGAATCAAGATCAAATCTTCCCGTTCCGCCTGCTCCTATAAAACTGAGGATTGTTCCGCTAACTGTAGAACCAGTACCAGTGACCTTAAGCCTACCATCGCTGTCTATCTTAACATTACCAAATAATGCTGCCGAATCCAAAATTAAACCAGAGCTGGTATTGCCAATCGAAACATTTGTAGCATATATATCCGATTGCGATGTAACTTCGACTCCATTTGAAATTGTTAATAATGCCAAAGACTCACCTTCTGCACCGATTATTTTATCAGAACCAATAGTGCGAAATCCAGATAATGTAAGCGATCCAACACCGTTAGAACTACCTTTAATCGAAGTAAAATCTCCGTCATAAAGCGTTACCGATCCAGTGCTTGATAAAGATACGTCTCCAATTAAATTACCAGATAACCGCATATTAATTGCACCACTTGCTATTATGGATTCAGCGTAAATTGAACCAATAGCTCCTTCAGCATAATTAATTTCTGCACCTTCAGCAAGCGTTAGCGTTCCTATCGTGTTAGACTCTGTACCTATATTGCCGGATGTTATGCTTATTATCGCATCTTCAGCAATAGAAACCGATCCCACACCAGTTTCATGACCAATAAAATCGCTAGAGCTAAGAGATGCGTTTCCTGTTAAATTGACCTGCGAACCAACCCTTAAAACCAGATCACCGTTGATTATACTATTTGCCCCAATTCCCAACTCACCTGCAATATTAAGTTTGCCCGATAAAAAACTGCTGCCGGCACCAATAGTCATCGTACCTTCAACCAAATTATTATCGGATGTGGTTAGAGTGATTTGAGCGCCCTCTCCTAGATTTACCGCAGTGTTACTTGCAGTGGTAAATAGCCCAGAAATGTTTAAAATACTGTCATCTCTAAGGGTTAATGTGGTAATATTTCCTTCTGTTCCTGCTGCCAAATCCAAATCAACACTATATATACTATTTGCGGTAAAATTTGCCCCAGCGATTACACTGACCTGATCGATTTGGCCCAAAGATCCAATTTCAGATGCCGTGCCTAATGTTGTTGTTCCTTGAATCCTTAATTCGCCATAAGCAAAAAAAGAAAATTGACTATTTATATCAGAATTAAAATTTACCGAATTTAAAGTGGTAATCGATCCATCTTTTAAAACAGTAGATCCAGCACTAACGCTAGAATTGGAAATAGAAGAATCCCCTATAAATTCTATAGTTGACAATGCGTTAACACTACCAATATTTTTTACAAATGTTGATCCAGAAGAAAGTAAAGTTCCGCCTCCTACATTAACAGCATCAATTAAAGCATCCACAGTAGAATCGTAAAATCTTGCCGAAGAATCATTATTTAAATCAATTTGATGAGAAGCAACCGAAATATTTTCAAAATCTACAGTTTCTGTAATATTGATTCTGGCCAATTTAACATCCCCAATATTTGATGAAAAAGTTGTACCATTGGCGTATAATTCTCCTTTGCCACCCTCAACTGAGGCATCAGCATTAATTTCACCATTAACTGCAGAAGTGCTGTCAATGGTTATTCGCGAATCATCTCCAAGAATAACTTCACCATTTAAAGTCGTGCTGCTACTAACCTGTAAATTTGTTTTATCTTCATCTATGCCTGATTCAAGTTTAAATGTTGTTGCATAATGATTCTGCGAGTTAGCCACCGAGACTTGTAAAGAAGAATCAACCACAACTTGGTTTAACTTTCTTACGGAGGTTCCTAAAGATAAATTATCTGACCCAGTATCATAATCTGAAATAAATCTTACGATACCGTTATTTGCGTTAAATCCTCTGACTGTTCCTGTCACAGACGATCCAGCAGATGAAGTAGTTGTACTGCCGATTTTTAACACTCCGCTATTATTAATCACAACATTTTCGACATTGAATCTTTTATTTTGAGTGATCATTTCACCTGATGAAAAAATTTCTAATGTCTCAACAGCTACAGTTTCGCCAATTGATGCGGTCTGATAAAATTGACCATTTAGATTTATTTTACCACTATTACCCTCTGACGCACCGTCAATTTTTGCTCGCACTCTTGTGAACTCTGCTGCTTCGCTATCATTGATATCAAATACTGCATTATCAGAAAGCGTAATTGATAAATCATCACTGTTGATTTCTAAATCAGAATTATTATCATTTTGAGCACTCACTGTTCCATCAAGTGAAATTTCAAATCTGCCATTGATTTCTAGTGAATCAGTATAAAGATTTCCCTGCATACCGATAGAACTCAATCCGTTAACGGCGGTTTGATCAATATAAACAGCCACCCCTCCTAAAACATTAGCCGAAGAATTTGTTGTATCAGAAACTTGCCCCACTGTAAGATTCTGAGCATATACATCACCATAAAATGTTACATTTGAAGCAACCCCGCCCTCTTCTTCAACGCTAATATTTTCAACTCTTTGGTCACTGTCCGCAAGCTGACTATAGATTGATGTACTACCAGCTTTAAATAATACATCAACACTTGCACCAACTTCAAGATTAATGACATTTGCAGTTGATCCAATTATTGCCGACCTAATTGTTAAAGTTGATTTTTCACCACCGACATCATCACTATCATTTATTTGGATATCAGAATTAATATTTGCCTCTCTAATTGAAAGATTAACATCATCATCTACAAAAATAATTTGATTGACACTAATTTCAGAAGCAACTTCTAAAGCATCATTTTTATTAAATGCATTATTACCTTGCATCAATTTGATCTGACCCAATTCACTATTATCCTGAGTAACATGACCCGCCAGAGTCAAATTTTTCATACCAAAATAAGAATTTTGACCAATTTCAAGATTATTGGTGTATAAAGTACCATTTTGTACAATAAGTGAATTTTGGTCACTGCTGCTATCACTTTGGTCAATGCTAATTTGGTTGATTCTCATATTAGAATCTGCATTATTTTGCACAATGGTTACTGTCGTGTCTGCACTTGCAACACCATCAGCAAGTCTTAGAGATTCTATCGCAAGTTGATCACCAATTGTTACATTTGAGGTTATAGCTAAGTCAGTAGAATTTGCGCCACTAAAAACAACCCTCCCCCCACCTTCTCCCGTGATACCATTTATCGATCTAAGATTACCAATACTTGACGCATCAATCTCCAAAGAACCTGTAGAATTAATATTTACATCCGCCGTTATACTAATCGGGGTTGAAAGATCAAGCATGCTAAGCTTTGCCAAACTATTAGCCTCCCAAAACTCTCCAGATAAATCTGTGCCCTTGATATTTATAGTACTAACATCGATTTCTGTCATATTATCAAAAAGCACAGAATCTAATCCGGCACTCATTGTATTTCTTATAATATTAATGGTTCCGGTGGCGCCAACAATACTTCCTCCAATATTAAGTAAAGACGTATTTATAATATTAAACTCTTGTCCGCTATGATTCATAGTAACATCAGCGTGAAAAAGAGAAAGGTTAGAAGAAATATTTTCAATTTGAATTTGCGATGAGGAATTAGTCCCCATATCGATCAAAGTATTTGTACTTCCAGTACTTTTTCGAAAAACAAAATAAGATACACTATTATCTAAATTCATAGAAAAAACCCCAGAACTTCCATCAATTTGATCAACTAGTGCCGTGCCACCATTTACGTCTATTGAAAGATTTCTGGCGGTTCCCGCGGTTATTTGCGGCGTTTGCAAACCTACTTCAGAGGTACCAATATTAGCATTATGGATTATCTCAATATCGCCCGCAACCATAGATCCATCACCATTTACATCATTTCCATCGATTGGCTGGTTCGCTACCCCAGGCGAACTAGGATAACTTAACACAAGTGCATTAGCATTATAATCACTCAACATCATCAAAGCGATAAAGCAAGCAAAAAACTTTTTAATAAAACTCATGAAAAAATCAAAAAACAGTTTAATAAAATACAACTACTGCAATTTATCGCACTATAAAAAATGAGCAAAAATAAAATGATAAAATAAAAATATCGCTAAAAAAATGTTTCATAATGAAGCATCGAGATATTAATGGGGGATGATATTTAGGATTACGATAACTAGCCGTCGTTAAGACACCGTTAACAAAAAACTCACTTTAAAGGCGGCAGTGCTAAAAATTTAGTTTAGCATTTTCGTTTTTCATCGGGATTTCAGCAGCCTCATATGTTGCGATATAATATTTCTCTAACGCATCCGAATTTTTAATTTGACTGGCTAAAGTATATCCATTATCTTTAAGATAGCGCGAAGCAAGGCTGCGCAATCTTTCTGGGCGTGTTAGATATGTCCACTCAACTTCAAGCAAACTCATTTGATCTTTATAAGCGGCGATTTGCGCTTGGGTTTGCGTCATTTTATCTTGCATCGCTTCAACTTTAAATTGCACTGCAAAAGCTACAATAATACTAGCTAAAACAGTTGTAATTATCACAAGATTATAAAAATAAAATTTATTAACTGAATTCCAAAATAATTTGAGTTCATTCATAAAATTTTTAGTTATTAATATTCAAAACATATTTATAAAATTGAGATTAGTTTTTACTCAATTTTACAAATATGTTACAATTTTATAGCAACACGCATGCGTGATGAGCGCGAGCGATAATTTTGCGCGATTTCTTCTTCACTTGGCTTGATGGCTGATTTATTAATTATACGAAAAGTGATTGAAGATTTAGAGTCTTCAACAACTGGCTCATATCTTGATTTTGGCGCATCAAGCCCCGCTTCTTTTTTCAAGAAATTTTTTACAATCGAATCCTCCAAAGAGTGAAACGACACTACAAGCAAGCGTCCTTGTGGATTTAGAAGATCTTTGCTTGCTTTAAGTGCTTGCGAAATTTCTTCTAATTCTTGATTCACAAAAATGCGAATCGCTTGGAAAGTTCTGGTTGCAAAATCGGTCTTCGAATAGCCAGCATAAAGAGATCTAACAATGTCGGCCAACTCTTTGCAACCAGAAATCGGTTTACTTCTACGTCTTTCGACGATTTTTTTGGCAATCAATTTTGCCTTTGGCTCTTCACCAAATTCTTTGATAATTTTTACCAATTCGCTTTCATCAAATTCATTTACAACTTCATAAGCTGATAGCTCTAAACCTTGATCCATGCGCATATCTAACTTGGCATCCGAATCAAAAGAAAATCCTCTTTCTTTATCATCAAATTGCATCGAAGAAACACCTAAATCAAAAACTATAGCATCAACTTTTTCTACTCCCGCTTGGTTTAGCAGGATTTTCATATCTGAAAATTTTCCTTCTAAAAAATTAAATTTATCACCAAATTTTTCAGAAAGTTTTTTAGCTTGATTTTTCGCATTTTTATCGCGATCTATCGCAAAAACTTGGCAATCGGCTTTTTGCAAGATTGCAGTCGAATATCCGCCCGCACCGAAAGTGGCATCTAAATAAATTTTGTTTGGTTTAGGATCCAAATATTCTAGCATTTCTTTTAATAAAACCGGTTTATGCATTATAATTTTTGTTAAAATTGCGATTTTGACGCAAAATTTTTATTCACTAACTTTATTCAAACGAAGCATATTGCGTTTTTCTTTGGCATTTGCTTTCGCTTTGATCAAATAATTCTCAAATTTTTCAGGATGCCAAACTTCAAAAGTTGGACCCTTTCCTACAAACAAAGCTTTATCTTTAATACAAGTTTTTTTAAGCAAATTTTCTGGCAAAATAACTCTACCATCGGCATCCATAGCTAATTGGATTGCCGAACCCAAAATCGTAGTTGCAAAAGCGTCTCTTTCTTCTGAAAAAGGATCAAGATTATCAATCGAATCACTTAAGCGCTTGATACGATCCAAATCACAGCCTTCGATACAATCATTAATAAAAGATTCATAAACAACTACACCAGAAAATTCAGGACTTAAACCTAGAGACATCCTAAATTGAGCCGGCACAGAAACTCTTCCTTTACTATCAATTTTATTGGTAAATGTTGAGAGAAATAGCGCCATTACTGGTTTTATATTAATTTTTAAAACTTTTACCCTAAAATCTTTATGGGATTTTATGGGATATTTTGGAAAACAATGGGTAATTTATGGGAAAATACACTATTGTCAACAATAATTTATGTTTTTTATTTAGCTTACAGCCTGTAGGCTTGTTATGATATAATATAAGGTGCAAGCTTGTGTTTATTGCATCGGAAAAAATGAAGATCTTGTATCATTTCGCTACAACTCAAAAAAACTGTAGCAAAATGAGAAAAAGCAAAAATTATTGCAAAATTTTCAGCTTTAACATAGAGTCGTAAATCATTTTATGATCACCTTAATTTAAGAGAGTTTTTTAAAACTAGTTTATGACATATAACAAACCAGATAATCAGGGAAAATTCGGTCAATTTGGTGGAAAATACGTCGCCGAAACTCTAATGCCCGCAATTCTCGAACTTGAAAAAGCCTATGAGGCCGCCAAAAATGATACTATATTCATGGCTGAATTTAATAGTTATCTCAAAAATTATGTTGGTCGCCCTAATCCGCTATATCTGGCACAACGTCTTACAGATTATTTGGGTGGCGCTACGATTTATCTCAAGCGCGAAGATTTAAATCACACTGGATCGCATAAAATCAACAATTGTTTAGGGCAAATTTTGCTAGCTAAAAAAATGGGCAAACGGCGCATCATTGCTGAGACGGGAGCAGGTCAACATGGAGTTGCCACCGCAACTGTGTGCGCTTTATTTTCACTGCCCTGCACTATCTATATGGGTGCCAAAGATGTTGAGAGACAAGCCCCTAACGTATTTAGGATGAAACTTCTAGGAGCCGAAGTCAAGCCAGTTAAAAGCGGCTCACAAAGCCTAAAAAACGCCATCAATGAAGCGATGCGGGATTGGATTAGCAATGCGCGCGATACTTATTATCTTCTTGGTACAGTTGCTGGGCCTAGCCCTTATCCCGCAATGGTTCGTGACTTTCATTCGGTAATTGGCAAAGAAACCAGAGAGCAAATTTTACAATTAACAAACAATCTTCCTGATGCTTTAGTGGCCTGCATCGGTGGCGGATCAAATGCGATGGGTTTGTTTTATCCTTTTCTAAATGATGATGTAAAAATTTATGGTGTAGAAGCGGCAGGTAAAGGGCTAGCAAGCGGCGAACATGCTAGCTCAATTGCCGGTGGCAGTGTGGCAGTTTTGCATGGCAATAAGACGTATTTTTTACAAAATGATGATGGGCAAATTAAGGATGCGCACTCTATTTCTGCAGGTTTAGACTATCCAGGTATTGGACCGGAGCATGCTTATTTACATGACTCTAAACGGGTTGAATATGTTAGCGCTACAGATAAAGAAGCGCTTGAGGCCTTCGAATTATTATGCAAAACTGAAGGAATTATTCCGGCACTTGAATCCTCGCATGCGATTGCTTATGCAACTAAATTAGCACCAAAGATGGGCAAAGGAAAGGTCATCATAGTTAATCTTTCGGGGCGCGGAGATAAGGATATTTATACCGTGGCGCGAGAAGTGGGGGTTGTGTTGTAAGTGTAATTGTTATAAACTAATCCTCTCTCATAGAGGCAATTAAGCGCTAAAACAACTATGTCACCATTAAGATTTTGGCTTAATTGTAGATCTTTTTAAAGGATATTTCAAGTCAGTTTAACTACCTCTAAGATAGAAGATTAGTTTACAACAATAGAATTTTATATAGAATTTTGTTAGGATTTTTTGGGTTTGAGGCTTATTCTCTTGGATTTTAGCCTTTGTTCACTTGCGTTTGAGCTATCGCTCGCTTGGGTTTATAATAATTTTTTATAACAAATTTTTTCGTGATGAATAGGATTGATAAAAAGTTTTTACAGTTGCGCGCTAGCTCTGGATGCGCTTTGGTGTCTTATATTTGCGCTGGGGATCCAGATCTACCGACTTCGCAGATAATGCTTGAGGACTTGCCGGCTGCAGGCGTGGATATTATTGAGCTAGGAGTGCCTTTTCTGGATCCAGCTGGCGATGGACCTATTATTGAAAATGCAGCAAAGCGCGCGGTTGCTGGTGGAATGACAGTTGCTAAAGTTTTAGTTATGGTTGAAAATTTTCGTAAAAAAAATGATACAACTCCAATTATTTTGATGGGATATTATAATTCTTTTTTAAAATATGGTTTGGACAAATTTTTTTTGGATGCAGATAAATCAGGCGTTGATGGCGTTTTGATTGTTGATTTGCCGCCACAAGAAAATGAAATCTTAGAATATATAAATCAAACCAATATTGCACAAATTAATTTGATTTCGCCACTCACCGATGAAAAAAGAATTATTGAAATCGCCAAAAATTCTAAAGGATTTTTATATTTAATATCAATGCTTGGTATTACAGGCACTAAGCTTGCCGATGCCGAAAGCAATAAAATAAATGTCAAAAAAATTCGTCAAAATTGTAATTTGCCAATCGTAATTGGTTTTGGTATTCAAACTCCCAAGCAAGCAAAAGAGTTTTCACAAATTGGCGTAGATGGCGTGGTTGTTGGATCGGCGATTGTTAAAGAAATTAATGATAATTTTTTAGCACAAAAATCTGCTAGTGAAATTGCAAAAAATACTTTACAAAAAGTTGCAGAATTTTCGCAAGCAATTTTATCAAAATAAAATTTTTTAAAAATATGATTAAGATAAATGGAGTAAAAATAGCAACCGCAAATTGCGGTATCAAATATAAAAACCGCGACGATCTTTTGCTGGTGACCTTTGAAGATGATGCCAATGTGGCGGGCGTTTTTACTAGCTCATCAATGCCTGCAGCTCCTGTGGTCTGGTGTAAAAAAAATATCTCTCACAACAAGTCTAATGCCACTGCCCGTGCGCTTTTGGTTAATGCCGGAAACGCCAATGCATTTACTGGAAAAGCTGGCGATGATGCAGTTTTAGCTTCGGCAAGTAAAGCTGCAGAAGTACTTGGTTGTAAAGTTGAGCAGGTGTTTATATCTTCAACTGGCGTGATTGGTGAACCCTTAAATTCACAATTAATTACTAGCGCCTTGCCAGATCTTGTGCAAAATATGTATAGCGATGATACCGCTTGGGATAAGGCTTCTAAGGCAATTATGACCACTGACCTTAAACAAAAGATTATCAGCAAAACTTGTAAAATTGCCAATACAATAATCACCATAACTGGCTTTGCTAAAGGCTCTGGCATGATTGCGCCCAATATGGCGACAATGCTTGGCTATATTTTTACAGATGCGGATATTTCTTCACAAATTTTAGCTGAATTATTACAAGAATTAACCGAAGATACATTTAACGCAATTACTGTCGATTCAGACCAGTCAACCAACGACACCGTTTTACTTTTTGCAACTAAAGCCGCAAAAAATACAGCAATTTCTAGTAAAAATGATCAAAATTTAAGCGAATTTAAATCTTGTCTTCATGAAATTATGTTAGCTTTAGCTACAAAAATTGTAGTTGATGGCGAAGGTGCAAAAAAATTAATTGAAATTGAAGTTGGTGGCGCACAAAATAAAAAACAGGCCAAAGAAGTTGCTTTTGCAATTGCAAATTCTCCTTTGGTTAAAACAGCCTTGGCAGCCGCCGATCCTAATTGGGGACGACTTGCAATGGCCGTAGGAAAATCATGTAAAGAAGCTTCGCCACAAAAATTGATTATGAAAATTGGCGAATATCAAATAACTAAGGATGGCGCAAAACATCCTGATTATGTTGAAAAATTAGTACATGAATATTTAAAAAATGATAAAATTAAAATCACAATTGATCTAGGGCTAGATCCAATAGAATCAAGTGCAAAAGCTACTGTTTGGACATGTGATTTAAATGAAGAATATATCAAAATTAACAAAGATTATCGAAGTTAAATTATGAAAAGTGCCGCGCAAATTAGATTTGAAGAAGCGAGAGAAAAATTAGCAAGCACTTTACAAAATATCGAAAATACTATCATCGAAAAAATTCGCGAAAGCGCAATTCATCAACAAATCGATGTTGATGAAAGAGATAGCTTGGCCAGACAAGCCAGTATGCAAGCCAAAATTATTGAACAAGATGCAATTATCGAAAAACTCAATAACGAAATTAATAAAATGCAAAAATCGATAGAAGAAATTGGTAAAGAAAGTGAATTTTCGAAAGAAAAAAATCGCTTTCTAGCGGATAAAATTTTCAAGTTTAAGTCGCAAGGTTCAAATTTTATACAAGCGATTGAAACAGATTTAGCAAGGATCCATGAGATAATTAAAGAATAAATATGTCGATAATTGAAATTTCAGTTGGAAAAACAAAATATAAAATTGAGTGCCCTGAGGATGAAAAATCTAAATTGATGAATCTGGCGCAAAAATTAGATGATCGCGTAAAAAATTTAATGTCTGGTTTAATAAATTTTGATGAAAAAACTCTCTTGGTAATTGCTGCACTAATGGCTGAAGATGAAGTAGAAGCCGCTTCACAGCTGGCTTTACAAGGAGGATCTGAGGGTAAAATCGCTGACGAAGACATGTATATCGCGATTGCTGAAAATATTGAAAATGTTGCTGATTATATAGAAAAGCTTGCAAAGAAAATCGAAAAATATTAGAATATAACTAGACTGCCAAACAGGACAGGAACTTAATTCTATTGTCCCATGTCTGTTAGCACTTGAAGTCACTTGTTTGGGCTCGTGGGCTCATTCACACTTCTTATCCTATTTGAACTTTTGGATCAAATAGAATACCTATCCATCCGTTTGGCGGTTGTTTTCATTTCATCTTGCAAAATTTATTTGTTATAATATAACAAACATTGGTTTCACTCCGTTTCGCATAGAAACCCAATATAGCGCAACTAAAATAGATTTGTTATATTATAACAAATGCGATATGTAATAAATAATTTTTTTCTTTAGAAACTTGAAAAATCAGGACGCAACTCACAATTTAATTCAACAAAAAAATCAGTTGCGAAAAGAATTTTTGCAAAAAAGATTAGCATTATCACCAAATCAAATTGCGTTACAGTCACAACAAATAAATCAAAATTTTCTTAAAAATTTATTGCCGCAAATTTTTAATTTGCATGATAAAAAAATTTTTTCCATATATTGTCCAAGCTACAATGAAGTGGTTTTAGATCAGATTGTAGAATATTTTATTACTTATAAAATTAATTTTTGTTATCCAAAAATTATACAAAAAAATGCACCGCTAGAATTTGTATTATGGCAACAGAATCAAGCATTGGTGAGCAATAAATTTTATCCCAATATCAAAGAACCACAAAGTGGAAAAATTGTACTGCCTGATATTTTAATTATACCATTAATAGCCTTTGATTCAAATATGGTGCGGCTTGGCATGGGTGGTGGTTTTTACGATAGAACAATCGAATTTTTAAAAAGCAAGAAAAAAATTATCACAGTTGGATTAGCTTTTGAGCTACAACTATCTAATCAAATTTTGCCACATCAAAATACTGATCAAACCCTTGATTTCATTACTCTGGCAGACGATATTTTAATGGCAAAGCCCGTCTCACTTTAGCGCAACTATCATTTTTTTATAAAAAAATTGCAAATAATAGTTGCTTTAAAATTCAAGTCATTTAACTTTCATAACTAACTTGCTGACTAAATGCGCTTATTCATTAACTTGGGCGGGCAAAATTATGTTGGCAGTTAGTCAATTTTATTATTAAACTAAAGAGATCTAACAATGCATAAAACAGACTTAATTAAAGAAATTGCTAACCAAACTGGCTTGTCTCAAAAAGACGCTGGTGCTTCTCTAGAAGCTTTCTTAAAGGCAACTACCAAAGCTTTGAAAAAAGGTGATGTAGTTACCCTTATTGGTTTTGGAACTTTCAAAGTAGTTAAAACTGCTGCAAGAAAAGGCCGCAACCCACAAACTGGCAAAGAAATCCAAATCAAAGCTTCTAAAAGAGTTAAATTCTCTTCAGGAAAAGCTTTGAAAGATTCTGTAAAATAGTTTCTTTTTTCAAATTTTTTTGAAAAAATACTAAACCCTCACGCTTATGGTGTGAGGGTTTTTTGCGTTTAAATAGGTATAAATTATAACATCAAGGTTGTAATATTTAACATCATTTTCTTGTGTCTTACCTTTAATTGCACCGTGCGAAGTGGTATGTCGGAAATTCCGACAAGCCAAATTTTCTTCAAGCTCACCTTCCTTAAAAATGTTTTGAATATGCTCTGTTATTGCGCTTCTAGCCTTACCAAATAACACCGCCATTTGCTCTTGATTAAGCCAGACAGTTTCTTGCTGCAATTCAACATCAAGTTTAATTTTGCCATCTTCACTTTAATAGAGCAGGATTTGAGATTGTTGGTTTTCTTGGTTGTTTGACATGGTTTAGTTTTTTAGTATTTTGCGTGTTTTTATTGTTAAATATTTTAACAATTTTGCATGTTCTAGTTTTTTTATTGGTGGGTCAGAAACTTTAAAAGTTTTATCGGCAAGGTTTGATATTCTTGCATTTTACATCATTTAAAGGCATTGTGGGGGCAATTTTTTAATATGAATTTTTATGCCCCTTATTAGTCCCCAAAAATGGTAATATGTCAATAGACTTTATAAGACAAGGTAAGACTAAAAAAAACCGCTTTAAAGCCTTTATTTAAAAGGCTTTATCGGACATCTAAAATTTTTATGAAACAGGAAAATGGCGGGAGTGACGGGACTCGAACCCGCGGCCTCATGCGTGACAGGCATGCGCTCTAACCAACTGAGCTACACCCCCCAATAGGGGAAAAATAGACTACCACCAGCGAAAATCATGAAATAAGTGGTGGGTGATGACAGGCTCGAACTGCCGACCCTCTCCTTGTAAGGGAGATGCTCTACCAACTGAGCTAATCACCCGAGTCTTTTATCTTATAAGACAAGACATTATAGAAATAAAATTCTAATTAGGCAATAGAAATTCTTAAAATTATACGACATCCATATAGACCCAATAAAATCAAGGCTTTGCGCATTTATATTAAATCATTTTAAAATAATCATTTAAATCATTTATTGCTAAAATATATCTTGATATATCTGTATAATTTTATCAAAAAAGCGCTGGACACATTTTGTTAATAGTGCTTAAATCCAACATTGAATTATCTTTAAACAATAATTTATAATCCTAACATCAAACAAATATGGTCAATAAGTTTTTGCTTTATTCAACCTCGCGATAAGTTATAACATCTTTATCGCGCACCAAAACATATACTGTGTCATATAATCTGCTATAGCTATAAACATAATCACCGCGACGATATTGGCAACCAAAAATTTTGTGCGCTTCTTCATTACTTAAAGGCGTGCGAAAAGATGATACATCATTATAGAGCGATTTTGCCTTGTTGCGCTCAAAATATGTGGGTGATGGACAGCTAAATTCTTCGATCATCTCATTACAAGAAAACAGCAAAAAACAAGTTAAAATTATGATTTTTTTCATATTGTTCTATTTTATTTATATTTATTTTGACAGTATTAAATTATGGATTTAGCTAATTCTAACGCCCCATTTTTGCCCCAAATATTTTTCAATTGCATATCGCTCCTCGCTTTTTAAGCTTCGTCTATATATAATAATTTCACAAATATGTCCGTCAAAAAAGAATAGCGGGGTCGTCTCTTCATTTACGCCGGCACCAATACGTATATTTTGATCGCGATTTGGTAAATAATTAGTTTCGCTACGAGAACCGGCTAGCGCACCATTATTGTAACTGATCACCGCCGATCCATTGTAAATTATAGTTACAACTTGTGGCTTTTTGATCTGAATTGTCAAGGGTGTATAACTCTCTAATCCCCAATCGACGCCGTTTCCTGTCCACATTGCATAACTATTAGCAGGGGTTGCTGAAGATGGCATAGCATAAAAAGTAAAACCGCGCAAAATTGATCCTGTATCGCTTCGCGAAGAAATAATCGTCCCATGACCCGAATAAACTCTTGTCGCTTGCATTACAAAAAACATTGTAAATTGTTCCGTGTTTAATTCGGCTGTATAACTTTTTTCGAAATAAGTAGAACTGCCATCAAATCTCAGTGCTGGCAAATTATTTACTGATGACGCATCATAAAATGGCCGCTTAGATGAAGTGGTTTGCGGCATATCATGTTTAACAATTGATTGTGGATTAATATCGTACCAAGTGCTAATAGTTGATTCATCGCTTGCTTCAGTATCAACAAAACTTTTTTGAGAGGTGGATTCATACCATGCAACCATCCCATCAACTCCTGCAGCAGGAGAACTCTCGGTTAGTGATCTAGCTGTAGATAATCTTATTTGCGCAACAACCCTGCTACTTTGAACAACAGCTGCAATTATAATGCCTATGATCAAAATTACAATTGAAATTTCAATTAATGAAAATGCTTTTTTGTTTTTCATAAGATATTTTAGATAATTCTGCGCATAATTAAATATTATTTACACATAAAACTCAATTAATTTATAGCAATTTATCTAAGAATAATCAAAAAACAGCAGAAACTATTTTTCTTCAAATATCAAAATATCTTTTATCGTTAAAAAAAGCGACATTATCTATTTTGGTGTCAATTTTAAGTTTGTTATGCTTTTTTTCTTTTAAAAAGAAATTTTACAATTCTATATAAAACTACACTCATAAAAAACCTGCCAAACGCCGATTTTTTGGTTATTTTTGTTTCTTTGATATTTTTTTTACACATATTGCAAAACCATATGCGACTTGTTATAAAAAATACAAAAGCAAAAATCACAACTCCACTAATAACCCAAAAATAGGCCGCCAATATTCCGTTATTGATATAAATCTCATAAAAAGCCTGAATTGTTAAAAATACAAATATTCCAGCAATAAAAACTGACAGAGCAAGCATTAAAAACAAAGTGATCAAAACTGAAAAAATCGGCGACGCTATTTTCATATAAAATATATTATTTTTTAATAAACATACCGATTAAAGCACCTGTAGCCAAAGCTCCAACTATAGTTATAATCGGATTTTCTTTAATTTGGTTTTGGCATTTTTTCTTAACTCCGATAAAATCTTCCTTTCGATCGTCCAAAAAATCCGTTAATTCATCTATCAATTGCGAAGCTAATTGCTTAATATCATCTCCAGATAGACCTGATAGAGCATCTTTTTCTACTTTTTCTGAAGCATCTTTTGCCTCTGAAAGGGTTCTTTTTGAATCCATAACTCCTTGATTTAAATTTTGCATAAAATTTTGAATTTATATTGATATTGGTTTTATGTGGTATTTAGTAATAAAATTTATAGATTAGCTAATAAAGTCTCTATATTGTAATGCGAATAGGGATATAAATTTTTTATACATAAAATTTTCGTTGGCTATTGCTATAAAATAAAAAATCAGTTACAATAGAACAATTAAGATTTTTATTGATTATATGAGCAGAGAGCCCCATATTAAAATCCAGAAACAAAATATCTTTTTTAAAAAGATTATTTTATTGCCGCTACTTCTAGCTCAACAAATTAGAAAAACTTGGACAAGGCACAATTTCCATACCGTAGAAAGCGCTTTTAAAGATCAAGCTTTAAGAGTTATTAACCACATTACGCGCTCAAAATATCTAGCAACCGATCTAAAAAGTTTGCGAAATGTTATTTGTAAAAAACTCGAAGAAGGCTTTGGAGGGAGATTCTACATAATTCTAAAAGGCGAAGAAATTGACAGGGATTTTCCTTATTTTACTAAAGTTCAAGAGCTTTTGCATAATAATTTTCCTGATATTATCCGCAAAAATGATAGAACATTATATTTTCAACCGCTTTTAGTATCTGAACGCGAAGTCGGTATTTTAATCGCTGAGGTTTATTATCACAGCTTTCACGCTCTAAGTTTGAGTCGAGTTTTACCAGTTTTATCCGACCAAGTTTCAATCATCATCGACAATTTTGAAACACATAATAAACTACGCGAATCCATCGTTAATGAAGAACGAGAAAAACTACGCTCATTGATTCTTTCTTCAATTTCGCATGATTTAAAAACACCGCTTTTTTCTATCATTGGTAGTTTAAATATTTTTAAAAATCTATCACAGAAAAATAAATTGACCCCAGAAAACAGCTCCACTCTTATCAATACAGCGCTTGAAGAAGCTGAAAGACTCAGTAATTTTATTTCCAATATTCTTGAAATGACTCGCATTGAAAGTGGCTCGATTCGCGTCAATAAGCAGCAACTAAATCCTTATTTAATTTTATTAAAAACACTCGAAAGATTTGATAAAAAACTTGAAGAATATAATTTTGAAATCAATTTAGATCAACAAATAGAAATCAATTTTGATCAATTGTCACTTGAGCAAATCATCCAAAATCTAGTAGATAACGCCATGAAATATTCGCCAAAAAATACCAAAATCAAAATCTACGATGAAATATCCGACAAAAATTATCGTATTTTTATTGAAGACGAGGGAAAAGGTATCGATCCAACAAAACTTGATTTAATTTTTAACAAATTTCAAAGATTTAATCTTGAAGACAAAGTGGTTGGAACCGGCCTAGGACTAAGCATTACCAAGGCTTTAATGGAGATCAACAACTCGACAATTATAGCTAAAAATTCTTTCAATAAAACTGGAGCGATTTTTATTTTAGAGTTTAGGGATTTTATCAAAAAAACCAATATTTAGGAGGATTATGCAACAAAGATCTATCAAAACTAAACTTTTATTAATCGAAGATGAAGAAAAAATTCGCAAAATCTTAAAAATATATCTCAAAAATGAAAATTTCGATATAATAGAAGCAGAAGACGGGCAAATGGGTTTACGTATGTTTTTATCACTAAAACCAGAAATTGTTGTTGTTGATTTAGGTTTACCCGATATTGATGGCAAGGAAGTTGTAAAAAATATCCGTGAAGTCAGCGAAGTTCCGATAATTGTTTGCTCGGTACGCGATGATGATCGCGAAATTATCGCTGCACTAAATTATGGTGCAGATGATTATGTTACCAAACCTTTTAATCCCGAGGTATTATTGGCGCGCATCAATGGCAACCTACGACGCGTCGTGGTAAATAATCAAAACACGACTAAAGAATTTCTAATAAATGGTCCAATTAAAATCGATTTACTCAAGCATGAAGTTCTTATAAAAGATCGCGCTATTTTCTTTTCACCTAAGCAATATAATTTATTAAAACATTTATTAGTGAACAAAGGTAAGGTTTTAACACATCGTGAAATTTTGGCCGAAATTTGGGGTAGAGCCTATCTCAATGAACATCAATATTTACGCGTACAAATTGGTAATATACGTGAAAAGCTCAAAGAATGTCTCGGTAAAATCGAAATGATCCATACTGAACCTGGTATTGGTTATCGCATGGATATTATTGACGATGAAAACGAGATAAAATCAACAAAAATTGTGACTAAAAAATCTTCAACAAATTCGACAAAAGAGATTACCAGCGAAGCGCAATAGAACCCCAAGTCAGCCCTCCGCCAAGGGCTTCAAGCACTACTAAATCACCGCGCTTGAGACGATTATTTTTATTCGCATAATCAAGTGCTAGCGGAATCGATGCCGCCGAAGTGTTAGCATGATTATCCACAGTAAGAATAACTTTTTCATCACTTAGCCCAAGTCTTATAGCAACCGCAGATAATATTCTGGCATTAGCCTGATGCGGAACCAACAAATCAATATCTTTGGGATTTAAGCCAATAATTTTAAGAGTATCAATAACCGATTTTGACATTTTTTCAACTGCATGTTTAAAAACTTCTTTACCAGCCATAGTGATTACCCCTGCTTGCTTATTAAAGCTAGTACCGCCTGTTGTTTTTAAGATATCATTAAGCGTGCCATCCGAATGCAAATCAAGTGCCATAATACCATGATTCAAATCATCAACCGCCTGCAAAATCACCGCCCCCGCTCCATCGCCAAATAAAACACAAGTATTGCGATCGCTCCAATCGACAATTCGCGAAAGCGCTTCAGCACCAACAACTAAAGCATTTTTAACCTGCCCAGATTTGATAAAACTATCCGCCATAGCCAAAGCAAAAACAAATCCTGAGCAAACCGCCTGCATATCAAATGCAAATGCTTTTTTTGCACCAAGTTTGGCTTGTAAAATTGTAGCAGTTGCGGGAAAAGTAAGATCTGGCGTCGTTGTAGCCACAATAATCATCTCAATTTCAGAAGCTAAAATATTTGATGTCGCCAAAGCCTGCAAAGAGGCTTGGTAAGCCATATCCGAAGTTAATTCATTTTCGGCAGCAATGTGTCTTGATTTGATACCGGTTCTTTCGGTAATCCATTCGTCACTAGTTTCAACTTTCTTGGCAAGATCTTGATTAGTCACAATTTTAGCGGGCAAATATGAACCTGTAGCAACAATTGCACTGCGAATTTTTGACATATTTAGATATCTTTAGCATTATTGGCCGAAGCTGCTGGCATGGCTTTTTTCTCAAGCTGCAATTCTTCCATAATACGTTCGTTAATTTTGTTTTTTATTAATGATAGCGCTACTTTTATAGCATTTGCAAAGCCGATACGATCAGTGCTACCATGGCTTTTAACCACCACTCCATTAAGGCCAACCAACATTGCACCATTGTGCATGCGTGGATCAATTGCCTTAGTAACCCTAGAAATTGAAGGCCCCGCAAAAAGATAACCCAATTTTGACCAAATAGAATCAGTGAAGCCTTCTTTAATAATACCAGAAACCAATTTAACCGCGCCTTCAATCGCTTTAAGCGAAATATTGCCAGAAAAACCATCAGTCACTACAACATCCACCGTGCCTTTCATAATATCATCACCCTCAACATAGCCGTGAAAACAGCTCTTAAGATGGCTTTCTTTAAGCATTGCCGCCACATTTTTAACTTCATCATGCCCCTTCAACTCTTCCGATCCCACATTTAACACGCCAATAGTTGGATTTTCGACATCCAAAACCACGCGCGCAAAAGCATGTCCCATCACCGCAAACTGAAACAAAACATCAGCTCCGCATTCAATATTAGCGCCCATATCAAGCATCACCGTGGCTTTCTTTTTTTGATTTGGAATAGAAGTAACAATTGCTGGTCGATCAATTGAATCGAGTGGACGTAAAATAACTTTAGAAATTGCCATCAATGCACCAGTATTGCCTGCCGACACCACCACATCACTTTCACCATTTTTAACTGAATCAATTGCCAATCTCATGCTAGATTTAGTGCCTCGACGCAATGCAGAAGAAGGTTTTTCGTCAGCAGAAATTGCATCATCCGTGTGAATTAATGTGTAGCGATCCTTTAAATTTCGGCAATGATTAATAATTGGCGTGATACGTTTTTCATCACCAAAAAACAAAAAATGGACATCGTCATGAGTTGAGGCTATAATATCAGCCCCTTCTACCACTATTTGCGGGGCTCTATCACCACCCATGCAATCTAAGGCGATTGTGAATTTCTTCATTGTTTTTGAAGAATTTTAGTTAGTCTCTTCTACTGCTATTTTTTTCTTTTTTGTCTCAATAATCTTGCGGCCTTTATAATAGCCATCAAGAGAAATATGATGAGACAATTTTAACTCACCTGTCGTTTTATCATTGCTAACATTAGGCAAGCCAGCGTCATATGAACCATTACTGCCTCTTCTCATGTTGCGTCGTGATTTTGATTTCTTTTTCTTAGGAACTGCCATGATTAGTTTATGTTAAATTTTTATTATCTATTTAAGCCTTTATTTTTATATTTTGATAAGTATAAGGCTTGAAATTAACGCCACTCGCTAATATAATATAAACATTATAAATAGATTTACAATAAAATCAATGTTAAAATTAACAAAAAAGACATTTATTTATTTATTGTGTATTTTAGCCCTTAGCTCTTGTCTTTCTAGGGTTGAAAAGCATGGCTATATGTTTGATTTGTCTGATCATCATTTGCTTAAAGAAGGTATTAGCACTAAAGATTACGTACTAAATATCATGGGTTCGCCCAGTTTGGTGACTGATTTAAATAATGAAGAAATTTGGATTTATTATGCCGAAGATGTTAAAAAATTGTTATTTTTCAAGCCAGACGTGATTGCGCGCGATATAATTTCAATTAAATTTGATAATAGTCAAACCATCTCTCACCTTGAAAAATATAACTTAGATAATCAAATAAAAATAGATTTTGCGTCAAATTATACCAAAGTAAAAAGTAAAAAAGATGGTTTTTTCAAATCGATTTTCAGCAATATTGGGCAAGTGCGACCCCAATAAAATCAAGCTCTTAGTAATATTAATTTATATTGCTTCATGCGCATCCCAAAAGCCTCGCAACCAATCACCCATTCATTCTGAAATAATTTGCCCAAATGGACAAAAAATCCTGATCCAACATCGCCGCGCAGATGAAACATCTGAAGCGATCAGAAGATTTTATGAAATAAAAAGACTTCAACAAACAAAAGAAAATTATACCATAATCAAATATCGTGATGGCAGCACAACCCAGATAAAACAAATCCCCCCAGAAGAAATGATAACTTGCACTATTAGAGAAATTTATTGGTTAAATATTGATTATAATTATGATTTGATTTATTAGTTGCAAAATCCACCACGCCTAGAAATTGCTGACTATAGAGGTTTTTTTATCTAATCGGCATAATTAAACGAAGCGCCAAGATGATTGATCTGCTAATAATTTATGCAACATTTTGTTATTAAGAGAATGTCCTGATTTATTGGCGTTAAATTGCCCCGAAATATAATATCCTGCTAGATAAATATCACCAATAAAATCCAGAGCTTTATGGCGCGCCAACTCATTGTTGTAGCGCAAACCTTCTTTATTCATCACTCCATCATCATCAATAACAATAGCATTTTCAAGAGATCCGCCGCGCGCTAGGCCTTGCGAGTGGAGATATTCAATTTCATTTTTAAAACCAAAAGTACGTGCGCAACATATATCATTTTTAAAAGATGCTAATGAAGAGTGGAAATTAAAACTTTGTTTTTGGATTGATTTATGTGGAAAATCGATATGAAAATCAAGTGAAAATTCTTTAGCAGGCGCAACCTCAACAAATTTATCCCCATCTTCGATTCTGACTGGTTTTATGATTTCTATTATCTGACGCGCAGCATCTTGGATGTTGATTCCAGCACATTCTAATAAAAATACAAAAGGCTCTGAACTACCATCTAAAATAGGCACTTCTTGATTGTCGATTTCAATTAACATATTATCAATACCACTGCCCCAAATAGCGGCCATAAAATGCTCAATTGTTGAAATTTTAACACCAAATTCATTAGCAATTGTAGTGCCAAGAGTGGTTTCAACGACATTTTTATAATTGGCTTTAACCAAAGACTTAGCGTCTTCAACGTCGGTGCGCTTAAAAATTATTCCGCTATTTATTGGAGCAGGATTAAGAGTCATCAATACTTTGACACCAGAATGGATGCCAATTCCTGAGCATGAAACTTTACTATTTATAGTTCTTTGCGAAATAATATGCATAATTTTCTTATTTTATACCAATAAAATCAAGCCTTCAAAGAGTTTTTTGTTGTAAAAAATTACAATTATTCTTTGTCATCTTCATCAATTTCTTGGAGAATTTTTTCTTTATATTTATCGAGCTCGTCAAGCATATCGTCTTTATCTTTATATTTGGCGATAGCGGCTTTGCGACGCGATTTTACTTGTTCGGCAATCTTTTGGGCAGCATAATCCGCAGTGATATTAAAATATTTATAAAGATCTTCACCTTTACCAGAAGCACCGAATGAATTCATACCAATAAATAAACCATCATCACCAATATAGCGGTGCCAGCCTTGAGAAATACCAGCTTCAATCGCCACTTTGAGGATATTGCGACCACCTAAAATTTTATTTTTATAAGCTTGATCTTGCTGCTCAAACAGCGCAAAACATGGCATTGAAACCACACGCACTGCCAATCCTTTTTCATGCAATTTATCTTTTGTGACCTTGGCAACACTGACTTCTGAGCCAGTAGCAAGCAAAATTACATCTGGCTCAATGTCAAGCGCAGTATCCGAAATGATATAGGCACCGCGCTTACAAAATCCTTCATCCTTAACATATTCACTACGCAAAAATTCGACATTTTGACGTGTTAAAATAATTGCTGCGGGCGAAGTTTTGTGTTTAAGCGCCTGCTCGAAACAACCAATGGTTTCTTGGGCATCCGCCGGTCTAAAAACATTAAGATTGGGAATAGCGCGCAAGCTAGCTAGATGCTCAATAGGCTGATGCGTTGGACCATCCTCACCTAAACCAATTGAATCATGAGTAAAGATATAAATAACATGTTGCTTCATCAATGCAGCCAAGCGAATTGCGGGTTTCATATAATCACAAAACACTAAAAAAGTGCCGCCATATGGGATAAATCCGCCATGCAGGGACATGCCGTTCATGATTGCTCCCATAGCATGTTCACGGATGCCATAATGAATATAACGACCCGAAAAATCTTTTTTATTTACTGATTTTAAATGCGATGTTTTGGTTAAAACTGATTCAGTCAAATCAGCTGAACCACCAATCAACTCGGGTAATTCTCCAGTTAAAAATTCTAATGTATTTTGCGAAGATTTACGGGTGGCCTGTTTAGGTTTTTCTAAAAATATTTTTTGTTTAAATAACTCAAGTTTTTTTTGAAAATCTACAGGAAATTCACCTTTTAAGATACGCTCTAGATCGGCTTTTTTGGAGGATTCAAGGCTATTGAATTTATTTTCCCATTCTTTAAAAATTTTATGTGATTTTTTACCAATTTCATGCCATTTTTTTTCAAGATCTTCAGGGATAATAAATGGCGCATTATGCCAATTTAAATTTTTACGAACCGCCTCGACTTCAGCAGCACCAAGGGGTGAGCCATGAGATTTTTCTGAACCAGCTTTATTTGGAGATCCATATGCGATGATTGTTTTACAAGCAATCATCACGGGCTGTGTTGAATTTTGCGCTTCACTTAAAGCGTAACGAATTTCATCAAAATTATGTCCATCAATTGCTAGAACCTTCCATCCACAGGCTTCAAAACGCATTTTTATATTTTCAGAACTTGCCAATTCAATATCACCATCAATTGAAATCGAATTATCATCCCATAATAAAATCAGATTTTTAAGCCCTAAATGACCCGCCAAAGATATGGCTTCTTGACTTATTCCCTCCATTAAACAACCATCGCCAGCAATACAATAAGTTTTGTGATTAATGATATCCCTACCAAGTCTTGCAGCAAGCATTTCTTCGGCCAAAGCCATACCAACAGCGTTGGCAATACCCTGCCCTAAAGGGCCAGTTGTAGTTTCGATACCATCAAGCTCACCATATTCGGGATGTCCTGCGGTTTTAGAATGTAATTGACGGAAATTTTTAATATCGTCAATCGAAATATCTTTATAACCAGTTAAATAAAGCAGTGAATATAACAACATCGAGCCATGTCCTGCCGATAAAACAAAACGATCACGATCAAGCCAGTGCGGGTTTTTGGCATCAAATTTAAGAAATTCGCCAAATAAAATTGTAGCAATATCAGCCATACCCATTGGCATTCCTGGATGCCCTGAATTAGCGTGCTCAATAGCATCAATTGCTAAAAATCTAATACAATTAGCCATTTCGCGCGCTAATTGATGATCATTTTTTTTCATTTTTTCTAAAATATAATTAAAAACTGCGCTGATTATGAAAAAAATAGCAACAATATTCAAGCAATTTCTTATTTTTAGACAATTTATTAAAGTTTATTGATTTCTTTAAAATTTTGTGGATAAATTAAACTTATTTTAACACTTAACTAAGTTTTGCATGCCTAAAAATAACGCACTAAAAAAAGGATATATGCCTCTAGTAAAATTATTACCAAATGCCGTGACGCTTTTAGCCATCTGCATCGGACTCACCGCAACTCGTTATGCAATTCAAGGCGAATTTATTCAGGCTACTGCATTAGTAATCCTAGCCGCCTTTATGGATGCCGTTGATGGCCGTCTGGCGCGATTTCTCAACTCTACTAGCGATTTTGGCGCGCAGCTTGATTCACTAGCGGATTTCTCTAATTTTGGCGTCGTTCCAGGATTTGTAATTTACATGTGGATAAATTCTTTTGCAGACATAAGAGGCCTTGATTGGGCCATGGTTTTGTTTTTTGCAATTTGCGGCGCAATAAGATTGGCGCGCTTTAATGTTGATTCGAGCAAAGAATCCGTCAATCCAATTTTAGAAAAATATTTTTTTAAAGGAGTTCCCGCTCCTTGCGGCGCCTCACTTGCCATGCTACCAATGGTTTTAACTTACGAATTTGGTGTCGGATTTTATGACGATCCTTATGTAATCATCATTTATGTTATATTATTGGCCTTATTGATGGCAAGCCGCGTGCCTACTATCTCAATTAAGAAAATCCCAGTACGCAATGAATATATTTATCTAACTTTAATTATTTTAGGATTAATCATTGTGGGTTTAGCAATTGAACCATGGTTTACCCTTGCCGTTGTAGGAATAACATATGTTTTATCAATTCCAATTACAATTTTTTATTTCTTAAAACTCGAACTCGGACAACAAAATTAAAGCAATTATGAAAAAGAAAATTCTGATTATAAATGGTCCAAACCTGAATTTATTACATAAAAGAGATAAAGAAATTTATGGCGATTCGAGCCTCGATAAAATTGAGCATGATTGTCTTGCAGTAGCTAAACAACTGGACTGTAAAATAGATTTTCATCAATCAAATTCAGAAAGCGAAATTGTCGAATCAATCCAAAATGCAGTTGATGAATTTGATGGTATTATTATCAATGCAGCTGGCTATACTCACACTTCGGTAGCAATTCGTGATGCTTTAGAAATATTTAAAAATCCCAAAATTGAATTACATATTTCCAATATTTTTAAACGTGAAGAATTTCGTCATCATTCATTTTTATCGCCCGTGGTTGATGCAATTATTTCAGGGCTTGGTATCAATGGTTATGTGATCGCTCTGCTTGCTATTAATGAATTGGTAAAAAAATAGTTCAGCAATATTGCTTTTGTATCCGAGATATTGTTAACAGTGCCTAATATGCAACACAAGAATCCACCAAACTCCAAGAACCGTAAGGTCCGCAACGATAACTAGGTCTTGACGTTGATGGCGTAGTACAATTTCCAGTGTCCGAAAATTTTTGAGTGCCATAAAAAACACTAGCATAAGCGTGTCCATTCACTGTTTGCGCGGCACACGGGATCAGAAACATCGCGTTAAAATCTGCAACAAAATCATTACGACTTTTTGCTAGTACAATATCATCAAAGCTATCACTACCCACATTTGCTGAGGTTATAACCACTCTCGATGTATAACTTGAGTTAACCCCAAAACTTGCCTGATTTGGATCAAAAGTAACGCTAATACTTGAAATATAATTTTGTTGTTCATAACTATTTGATGATGCACCATTTTGTGCCGTTGCATATGCGTTGTAGGCCCCATATTTATTAGAACCATAACTAATTAAAGTCATTATAATTTCACCAACCGTAGTACTTGTAGAAACATCAAAAGTAAGCATCATGTCATTTCCCGAAACTGATGCATAACTGAATCCAGAGCCGCTAGCCGTAGGATAATCGGCATCTGTAAATAAGCGATTTACTATATAGACGATTTTGCTACCATAACCATCTTCAGCCATTTCAGGCGGCAATCCAAGCGTATTAACTGGCACTGCGCCATAAATTACATTTGTTTGCGCTGAAGATGCGTATATCCCGCTGCCACCAGCACAGGTGCCATTTCCAGGAGTTGCCCCTTGCTCTACACCATAACTCGTTGATGTTTTAGCTAATGTAAGAGATGCTGGACAAGGCAGACGATAATTTTTAAGAAGATAAGTGCCTAATGCCTTATATATTGCATTCATGCGATCTTTTGTCACATTTAGCTTCGCATTATCAACCGCACTAACCGAAACCGCCATCGCCCCAGTAATTAAAATCGATATAATTACTAAAACTACAGATAACTCTAATAAACTAAATGCCTTTTTTTGTTGATTTTTTACTAAAGAATTTGACATATAATTTTATTTATCTATAATTTCAGGCCTATTTAAAAAAATTACCAGGGGATATAGCTCAGCTGGTAGAGCACCTGCTTTGCAAGCAGGGGGTCCGCGGTTCGAACCCGCGTATCTCCACCACTTCTTTTATTCTTCAAAAACAATCTTATTTATTAAAAAATTCTAAGCTAGAAGTTTTTTTTGTAGATTTTCTAACATATCTTTTGTCATTTTTGCTAAATCATATTCAGCTTGCCAATCCCATTGTTTTCTAGCCTCGGAGTCATCAATTGATTGTGGCCACGAATCAGCAATTTGTTGACGGAAATCTGGCTTATATTCAATTTTAAATTGCGGAATATGTTTTTTTATCTCACTGGCAATTTGTTCACACGAAAAACTAATAGCTGCAAAATTAAAGTTTGAATGATTGCGAAGCTTAGATAATTCTGCCTCGCCAAGCTCAATAGTACCACGAATTGCATCAGGCATATACATCATTGGCAAAATTGTTTGCGCACTTAAAAAACAAGTGTAGCTTTGTTTTTTGATCGCTTCATAAAAAATCTCAACCGCATAGTCAGTAGTACCTCCTCCCGGCAAGGTTTTGTGACTGATTAAACCAGGATAGCGCAAGCCACGAATATCCATGTTGTATTTTGCTACATAATAGTCGCAAAGCAACTCTCCAGCAGCTTTAGACACGCCATATATTGTTTTTGGCATAATTATAGTTTGCTGTGGAGTATTGTCACGCGGCGTTTCAGGACCAAATACCGCAATTGAACTTGGACATACGATCTGCTTTATACTCAACTGGCGAGAAGCTTCAAGGATATTATACAAACCAATAATATTAACATCAAAACATAATTGCGGGTTTTTCTCGCCAGCAGCAGAAAGGATCGCAGCCAAGTGATGAATTATATTAATATCATGTTTTTTTATAACTGCTTGAAGTCCTTGTTTATCAAGCACATCCAGCTTTTCATAAGGAAAAAATTCTTTTGCAACATATTTAACATCTTTTACATCCGAAGCAATAATATTATTCTCGCCATAACGCTTGCGAAGAGCGCTGACAAGCTCTGACCCAATTTGTCCCAACGCTCCCGTAACTAGAATTTTTTTCATTTATTTTTCAAAAACTTGTTTAAAAATATAATCAACATTTTTAGTATGATAATCATTATCAAAAAGCTCAGAAAGCTTGCTATCACTGATTTTTCCCTGCACTTCTTTATCATTTTTGAGCAGAGTTAAAAAATCTGCATTTTCCTGCCATACTTTCATCGCATTGCTTTGCACAATTTTATAAGCATCTTCACGACTAATTTTAGCTTCTTCAATTAAAGCCAAAAGCACACGCTGTGAGGATACAAGACCGTTTAGCTTATTGAGATTTTCTTGCATATTTTGTGGATAAATCGTAAGATTTTCAACCACATTGGTCATACGAGCTAGCGCAAAATCTAGTGTCACCGTAGCATCGGGGCCAAACATTCTTTCAACCGAAGAGTGCGAAATATCGCGTTCGTGCCACAAAGCAACATTTTCCAGCGCTGGCGTCACTGCTGCGCGCACGATTCTTGCCAATCCACAAAGATTTTCGCTCAAAATCGGATTGCGCTTATGTGGCATAGCTGAAGATCCCTTTTGCCCTGCTGAAAAATATTCTTCAGCTTCTAAAACTTCGGTTCTTTGCAAATGACGAATTTCGGTTGCTAAATTTTCAATTGAAGATGCAATCACCCCCAAAACCGCGAAAAACATGGCATGACGATCTCTGGGAATTATTTGCGATGAAATATCTTCTGATTCAAGTGCAAGTTTTTTTGCAACATATTCTTGCACAGATGGATCAATATTGGCAAAGGTTCCAACCGCACCAGATATAGCACAAACGGCGATTTCTTGACGCGCTTGTTTTAGGCGCTGTAGTGATCTTTTAAATTCAGCATAAAAGCGTGCTAATTTTAACCCAAATGTCACCGGCTCAGCATGGATACCGTGTGAACGCCCTACACAAATTGTATTTTTATGCTCGTAAGCACGTTTTTTTATTGCAAAAAGAAGTTTTTCTAGATCATTAATCAAGATATCACTTGCTTGCGCTAATTGCTTTGAGAAACAAGTATCTACAACATCCGAACTGGTCATGCCCATATGTATAAAACGCGAATTTTCGCCGATTGATTCGGCCAAATATGTCAAAAACGCGATTACATCATGTTTAGTGACCTTTTCGATCTCTAAAATACGATTTACGTCAAAATTATTTTCAAGCTTTTTAGTGGCTTTCCACATGCTTTCAGCCATGCCTTTTGGCGCTATACCTAGTTTTTCGAAGGCTTCCACTGCATAAATTTCGATTTCTAGCCAGATTTGGTAGCGGTTTTGATCGTTCCAAATTTTTGCCATTTCTGGCCTTGTGTAGCGCGGGATCATAGTTTTTTATTCTCGGGTTAATATAATATTGGATAGTTTGATTTGCGTAAATAAAATTATTTACGCAAATCAAACAAAAATTTATTTTTGACGCAAAGCTAGCCTATTTTATCAACCTAAAGTGGTTTTTGCAAGGGAGGTTTTTTAGCACTTTAAATCATTGTTTGCAGCTTTTAGATTGTGTTTATATGTTTAGTATTGATTTTATCGCTTTTGTATAACTACGCTTGTTTTTATATTAGACTATTTTTATCAACAAATTGCCCTTTATAGACTCTTGATCCATTACTTTTGTGGTGTTTATAAATCTATTTAAGCATTTTGATATAATCTTTAATAACATCCAAGCCCGACTGCCAGAATTGTGGTTTACTAGCATCCAGATCAAAAACTGCCAACATTTCTTTATGGTGCTTGGCACCACCGCTTTCTAGCATTTGTAAATATTTCTGCTCAAAATTTTTTACTTTTCCTGATTTATAAATTCCATAAAGCGAATTTACCAAGCAATCGCCAAAAGCGTAGGCATAAACATAAAACGGCGAATGAATAAAATGCGGAATATATGACCAAAAATATTTATATTCTTCATCAAACTTAAAAATCGGACCCAAACTTTCTTTTTGCACCTCCATCCAAAATTCACAAATTTTTTCAAGACTTATTTCGCCCTGCTTTCTGGCTTCATGCACTTTTTTTTCAAATTCTAAAAATGCGATTTGTCTTACAACTGTATTAATCATATCTTCAACTTTACTCGCGATTATCAACTTTTTTTTATGAGGATTTTTTTCATTTTTCAGGATTTTCTGAAAAGTCAATTGCTCACCAAAAACCGACGCTGTCTCAGCTAGAGTAAGGGGCGAACCACACATCAAATACCCCTGTTTAGAAGCAATATATTGATGAACACCATGCCCTAACTCATGCGCGAGAGTCATGACATCACGCAATTTTCCTTGATAATTCATAAGTATGTAAGGATGTATTGATGGTACGCATGGATGAGAAAACGCACCAGAATCCTTACCAGTCTTAGCTTTGGCATCAATCCATTTTTTTTCAAAAAATATTTCTCCAATTTCGCGCATCTTTGGAGAAAATTCTTGATACGCTTCTAAAACCAGATTTTTTGCATCTCGCCACTCTATAAGTTTATTTTCTTCAATCGATAAAGGTGCGTTGCGATCCCAGTGATTTAAGTGCTTTTTCTTTAGCAATTTGGCTTTTATTTTATAATATTCATGCGAAATATGAGCATAATTTTCTTTAACTTTTTTTATCAAAATATCAACAATTTCATCTTCAACAAAATTACTGAGATTACGCGACTGCATTGGGCTAGTAAAATTTCGCCACTGATCATCAATTGCCTTATCTTTCGCTAAAATATTAGTAACAAAAGCAAAAATTTTGCTATTTTCTTTCAAAGTTTTCCCAATTGATTTGGCCGCGTCTTTTCTGACTTGCTCATCATTATCACTTAACAAATGGAAAATTTCTTGCGAACTTAAAACCTTGTTGCGATATTGAAAATGTAGGTTATTGACTGTTTCATCAAAAAATCTAATCCACGCATTTCTTGAGGTAATATTTTTTTCGAGCGCAAATTTTTCAAGTTCATTGCTAAGCTGATGTTTACGAAATGCCCTAACATCACGGATGAAAGGCTGGTATTTGCGCAACTTAGATGATTGTTTTAACATTGAATTTATTTTTTTATCATCAATTAAATTTATTTCAATTGTAAAAAAAACCAGCGCAGCTTCATATTGCGAAAGTTGCTCTGAAATATTTTGATAAAATGCAACATTTTTTTGATTAGACAAATCAGCCGCATAAACCAAATATGCATAGCTAGAAATTTTACCTAGCTTTTCTGCCAAACCTTCGTATTGCTCGATCGCAAGGGTTAAATTTTTGTGAGATAATTTGTTAATTTTATTGATATAATTTTGCGAGAATTTTTTTGTTTCTCGAGCAATAATTTTTAAATCAGCGGCAATTTTCTTATCTTCAATTGATGAATAAAAATCACTTAAATCCCAATTTGGTACAGTTTTCATAAAAATTTTTTTAAATTTATCCTTTAAAATCAAGGCTTCAATATAATTGCAACGGTTTATCTTTGAAAAATTGCCACTAATTCTAAATGATCGCTCATATAAAATTGATCAATTGCAACTAGTTTAACAATTTTAAAACCGCCGTCAATTAGCATTTTAGCATCTCGCGCAAAACTTTGCGGATTGCATGAAACATAAATAAGATTTTTTAGTTTTGACCGAGAAATTTTTAAAGCCTGAGAGCCAGCACCATTTCTAGGTGGATTAATTATCGCTAAATCTATTTTTTCTAATTCTTTTGCACTTAATGGATATAAAAATAAATCGCGTTGTTCAGTTTTTACATGCGTTAATTGATTTTGAGCGGCGTTGATTTTAATCAAATTTATCATTTTTTCGCTACCCTCAAAAGCCGTGATTTCTTTGGCATATTCTGCGCATAAAAATGTATAAGCCCCAAAGCCGCTATAGATATCAATTATATGAATTTTTTTGCTAAATTTTTCTTTTATAAAATCAATAATAATGCCGCTAATCTTTGATAATCCTGCTTTCGTGGCTTGAATAAAAATATCCGATTGTAAATTAATTTTAAAATTTGGATAAAAAATTTGATTTTTTTTCACCATTAAAATTGGACTAATTTTATCTTCAACACGACTTGAACTATTGATTTGAAAGGATTGCGAGAATTCGATAATTTTTTTTGTTTGTGCCAAATTTAATTCACGCCTGCAATCAAAAATAATATCAATAGCGCTATCAAAAACCGTGATCGTGATTTTTGTGATTAAATCTTGCTCAAAATTTTTAACAAAATTCTGCAAAGGTAAAATCAGCTCCGATATAGGTTTTTCGGCGATATAACAAGCATCGATTACTATTAAATTTTTGCTTGATTTAGCAAAAAAACCAAGATTATTATTTTTATCTAAATGTAAAATAATTTTTCTGCGACTATTAGCGCCGACCGAAAAAAACTCAATATCATTTATTAGAAAATCTAATTTATCTAATTGTTTTATAAGTTTTTCTAATTTAGTTTTTTGATAATTTTTATCATTATAATCAAGATAGATACACCCTCCGCAAGCAGGAAAATACGGACATTTAAGATTTATATCATTAGCTTTGTCCATTTTGTTTTTTTCTTTTAAACAAACCACTTTCAAGTAAAATATTTAAACTTCCACTAAAATATGCGCAAATAAAATATGTTAGTAAGCCAAAAAAAATCATAAATAATAATTCACTTACACGCTCTATTTCGTTGGCATTAGCTAAAAATGATCGTTTGAGATATAATAACATAACAGCCATTAATACAGCTGGTACAATGATTCTAAGCATTTTTTTAGCAAATCCTTTTTCAAAATAAAATTGCTCTTTTTTAAGCAAGGTAGTTATTAAAATAGTAAGATTTAAATAAGATGAAATTATTGACGAAAGCACGATTCCTATATATCCGAATGGTTTGAAGAAAATTAAATTTAGCATCACGTTACTAAATAAACAGATTATGGCGATTTTCATTGGAGTTTTAGTATCGCCACGCGAGAAAAATGCAGGCTCCATCACTTTTACCAAAACATAAGATGGTAAACCTAAAGAGTAGAATTTTAGGGCATCGGCTACAAAAAAACTTTCTTCATGCGAGAATTTTCCGCGTTCAAAAAGAGTGACTATAATCGGATAGGCTAAACATACCAATGCCAACGTGGCCGGAATAACCATAATCAAGCCGACTTCGAGTGCTAAATTTTGCAATTTTATTGCTTCATTAAATTCTTTATCACGGATTCTGCGCGACATTGAAGGTAAAAGTGCGATACCAATGGCAATGCCAATCATCGCCAGCGGCAATTGATTGATGCGATCAGCATAATAAAGATACGAAACCGCTCCCGCTAGCATACTTGCAAATATTGAATCCACCAATAAATTTATTTGCATAACATTGGCACCAACTATACCGGGAAGCAATTTACGAAAGAATTTTTTGACATCCGCATTTTTAAATAAAGCAAGTGAAAATGGCTTGGGATATAGCAACATCTGTGATTTTACGGTAAAAAATGTAAGCCAAATAAATTGTAAAATACCCGCTAAAAACACTCCCCAAGATAATGCATAAGCATAATTTGGCACCATTGATCCAAATACAAAAATTGAAAAAATCAGCGTTAGATTGAGAATTATCGGGGACGAAGCGGGTACAGCAAATTTTCCTATTGAATTAAGAATGCCAGAGCATAGCGATACCAGCGAAATAAAGATTAAATAGAAAATTGTGATTCGGGATAAACTAATGAGGAGCGTTGATTTTTCTGGGTCGATGAAAAATCCTGGAAATAAGATTTTCATAAAAAACGGCATAAAAATCTGAAAAATCACCGTAAAAATTAGCAAAATATAAAATAAAATCGAAAAAATATTTTGCACAAAGATTTTTTCATCAGCATCGGTAGTTTTATCCTGCAATTTTGCTACAAAAATAGGTACAAAAGCAGAGTTGAAAGCACCTTCAGCAAAAATACGACGAAAAAAATTTGGCAATCTGAAAGCAGCAAAGAAGGCATCCGAAAGCACAGTCACACCTAAATATTTAGCAATAAAAATATCACGGATAAATCCAAAAATGCGTGATATTGAAATAAAAAACGAAACTGTAAATGCAGATCGAAATATTGACATGTTATGTTATAATATAACCTAAAAATTGCATACAGAATAATATATCTACCGCGATTGTCATGGTAAAAGAATTCCATTTTGTGATTGGTTCTTTTAAAAATAATTTTCTTATAAATTTACGTGGAGCGTTGCGGATGGCCTCTTGACGCAGTCTGCGCTTTTCTTCTTTAGAAATTTGCGGTTTTTTTGGCGAACATCTAAACATTACAAAAATATGCCATGAAAAATAAAGCACGCCAATTATCGATAATAATAGATCAACAAATTTGTAATCTACAGATTTGATGGTTTTTTCTACCATAAAATAAAATACAACATAAGCAGGAATTCCGAAGCGCCAGATTAGGTTTTTGATGGTTTCTTGACCTTTGGTTGCCGCAATAAAAGATTGTTTTATTGCTGATGAAATTTCTTGAATAGATTGCATAATTTAGCCTTATTATTTGAGACTTTTTGGTAAATTTATCGCAGATTTATTTATAATTAAACTCATTTTTGCAATATCGAAGGTTATTTTGCAAGTATTTATGCTATTTAATTACATTGACAATCGCAAAAAAATTAACCCTTTTTAACCGCGTATTGCGTACCCTCCCATGGCATTTCAAAATCAAAATTGCGATATTCTTGTTGCAATTTTACGGGCACATAAACAACTTTTTGCTGATCTTTATCATAAATTACCTCTTTATATCCTGTAAGCGGAAAATCCTTGCGAAGTGGATGGCCTTCGAAGCCATAATCAGTAAGGATTCGACGCAGATCAGGATGATCGCTAAATTTAATTCCATACATATCAAATGTTTCTCTTTCAAACCATTTGGCAGAGCTAAAAACCGTTGATACTGTAGGCACTTCTTCATTTTCATTTAAAGCGACTTTTATAGTAATACGATTATTTAATTTTAAACTCAAAAGATTATATATCACCTCAAACCTAGGCTCTCTAATGCCTAATAGATCGGCACCAAACACATCTAATAAAATTTTAAATGATAATTTTGGATCATCGCGCAAAAATTTTAAAAAATTGATGATTTTATCAGGCGAAATATAGATGATTAGATTGCCGTGTCTAATGGGATCAACCACTTTGACATCGGAGAAATTTTCTTTGATATATATTGCCTGAGCTTCTAAATCTTGAAACATTTTTGTTGTATTAATTTGTTAAAATTTGCCAATAGATCTTTATAAATAGGCCTCTTAGAAATTTTTATAAGCAAGCCCGTAAATAAATTATCTTTGAAACAATCTACCAGTTCTTTTAATTTTTCTTTGTAAAAGCAAAATCCCGTAAAGCAATGCCTCAGCGGTTGGTGGGCAACCCGGAACATAAACATCTACCGGAACAATTCTATCACAACCTCTAACCACAGAATATGAATAATGATAATATCCACCAGCATTGGCGCATGATCCCATTGATATAACATAACGCGGTTCGGCCATTTGATCGTAGACTTTGCGTAACGCTGGGGCCATTTTATTAGTAAGCGTTCCAGCTACAATCATAACATCTGATTGGCGAGGTGAAGGACGAAAGATTGATCCAAAACGATCCAAATCATAACGGCTGGCAGCGGTATGCATCATTTCAACCGCACAACAAGCTAAACCAAAGGTCATCGGCCATAGAGAACCGGTACGGGCCCAATTAGCAAGATCATCAAGCTTGGCAATTACAAAACCACGATTATTGATTTCATCGGCCACTTGACCAAGCACCGCATCTTGATTTAAAGGACTAAGAGGAAGAGTCATATTTAAAAAATTTTTGGCAGAGTTAAATTAAGATAGATCATCTCCATTCAAGAGCTCCGCGCTTCCATTCATATATAAAGCCAATAGTTAATAATGTTAAAAACACCATCATTGACCAAAATCCAAACACACCAATATCACGCAAAACCACTGCCCACGGGAACAAAAACGCCACTTCCAAATCAAAAATAATAAATAAAATGGCAACCAAATAAAATTGTACATCAAACTCATTGCGCACAATACCCTGCCCTTCAAAACCGCATTCATAAGGTGAGTTTTTTTCAGAATCCGGCTTGCGTTTTGCCACGATAAAAGGGATAATCGTAATCACAGTTGCCAAACCCACAGCAACCGCAATAAAGAGTAAAATCGGCAAATATTGTGCCGATACGCTTAGAGCCTGAGGCGATAGAGTTGATGAAATAAAATCCATATTTACAGTCTCGTAAATTAAAATTAATATTCTATAATCGCCAATTATAATTTTTAACCAATTCAAAATCAAGTTATGTTTACAGGATTATTTACTGCAATTGTCACGCCTTTTAAAAATGGTTCTATTGACGAAAAAGCGTTGATAAATTTAGTTGAATTTCAAATAAAAAATGGTGTTGATGGTATCGTGCCCTGCGGCACTACCGGTGAGTCGCCAACATTATCTCATGAAGAGCATAATCGCGTAATTGAGTTATGCGTTAAAACTGCAAAAAATCGCATCAAAATCATGGCGGGCACAGGATCTAACTCAACTGAAGAGGCCGTCATGATGACAAATCACGCCAAAAAAGTTGGTGCCGATGCGTGTTTGGTAGTAGCTCCATATTACAATAAGCCTACTCCTGAAGGGGTTTATCAACATTATAAAGCATTAAATAACGCAGAAATTCCTTTATTTATCTATAATATCCCTGGACGTTCTGGTATCAATATCTCAGATGCTAATATTGCTCGCATGGCAGCTGATTTTAAAAATGTTGTTGGCATCAAGGACGCTACGGGAGACTTGTTGCGCATAGCTACTTTACGTCTACTGATTAAAAAACCTTTTTCATATTTATCAGGCGAAGATGGTACCGCCGTAGGGTTTAACGCTATGGGTGGTAATGGCGTAATTTCTGTTACATCAAATATTGCTCCTAAATTATGTAAAGATTTGCAAGTTGCATGTGTTAAAGGTGACTATAAACAAGCCCTAGAGCTGCAAGATTTGCTAACCGATTTACATGAGGCAATGTTTTGTGAAACTAATCCCATTCCGGTAAAATATGCTGCAAGCTTGATGGGATTGTGTTCAACTGAAAATCGTTTACCTTTGGTTGAGCCATCCGAAGCTTCTAAAACATTAATTGAGCAGCAAATGAGAAGAGTCGGTTTGATTTAAATTTTATAAACATTTGACAAATTACACTTAATCCGATACGAATCTAAAAATACAATTCAAAGAAGATAACAAAAATGCTCCCATCACAATCGTTGTATAGTCTTGACGATATCAAAAAAACGCATGATAAATCTAAACAGAAATATGCAGCACCCGCTTTTAAATTTTCTATGCTTCATGTAATCGCTGGAAATGCCGATGCTTATGTTTTTGTAAAATACTTAAAATCAAAATTTCCTAATACTAAATTTGATAAAAGATTGTCAGAAAGTTTAAATAATTGCGACAAGAATTTGGATAGAATTTTATGCGCAGCCGAAGCTTGTTTACACATCGAAGATTATGCAAATGCAACATTCTGGGGTTGTTTATATTTATGTAGAACTCTATCTTTTAAGACTACAAAACCAACTATAAATTTTCAAAATAAAGAAGAATTACATCAGATATTTGATCAAATTTACGAACATCAAAATGAAAAAGAATCTGATGCAACTGCATTAGAAAAAATAAAAGAAATTAGAGAATTTGATTCACAATTCGCTGCAAATATGCAACTTGCATATACGCTTTTCAAGCAAGAAAGAACCATAAGAGCTATAAAGCAACCTAAAACCACTTTAGAAACAATTGATATTAAAATTCAAAGAAAAATTAGTGACTCAATTAACCAAAAACCTTAGCTCTATTGAATTTTTTTAGTAATCCAACCGCCACCCAGCACGCGTTGATCATTATAAATCACACAAGCTTGTCCAGGGGTAATAGCGCGCGTCATTGATTTCATTTCAATTTTAGCGTTATTTTGATCAATTTGCGTGATAATAGCATTTTCTTCTTCATGGTTTGAACGCAGACGCACCTTGGCTTCAAAGCTTTTGTTTTTGCTTAAAAAATCATCATCTAAAAGCCAGTTAATATCACGAATTATAAAACATTTTTTATGCAAGAATTTTTCTTCCCCAACAAAAACCACATTTTTTATAGGATCAATTTTTATAACAAATAATGGCTCAGGATAAGATATTCCTAGGCCGCGCCTTTGTCCTAAAGTAAAATTTATTATACCATCATGCCTACCTAGAACCTTGCCGCTTTCAATATGCAGCAAATCCCCCGCCTTAAAAGCCTGAGGACGCATACGCTTTATAACATCGACATAATTACCATTGGGCACAAAGCAAATATCTTGACTATCAGGTTTATTGGCTATTGAAAGTTGATATTTCTGGGCTAAAAGGCGGGTTTGCTCTTTTTTCATGCCACCTAGAGGGAAGCGTAAGAAATCGAGCTGCTCTTTGGTTGTGGCAAATAAAAAATAACTTTGATCCTTGTTTTCATCAACCGCTTTGCACAATATTGGTAAGCCTTGCGCAGTGTTTGTATCATCATTTACAATTTTATTATCAGGTAGAAGTAACATTCTTCTTACATAATGACCAGTTGCCAAAGCGTCAGCTCCTAGGTCGCGTGATAGTTTTAATAAATCACGAAATTTGACCGATTGATTACATTTTACGCAAGGGATCGGCGTTTCGCCTTGCAAATAGCTATCAGCAAAGTCATCCATTACTGATTCTTTGAATAAACTCTGATAATTAAGCACATAATGCGGAAAGCAATATTTATCAGCCACCTTCTTGGCATCCATGATATCAAGGCCAGCGCAACAGGCATTCTTTTTTTTAAGCGCCTCGCCCATATCATAAAGTTGTAGCGTGATACCAATAACATTATAGCCCTGCTCTTTAAGCATACAAGCTACAACTGACGAATCCACGCCGCCTGACATAGCAACCACAATTTTGGTATCAGCAGGATTTTTATCAATCCCCAAAGAATTCATGTAAAGAAATGTTGAATTTTGAATCTAATTTATGTTGAATATAACTTATTTTATAATTAATACAATTTTTTTTATGAGTGAAGTTAAAAATACCGCCAATTTAAAGCTTCCAAATGGCAAGGAAATCATTTTGCCTATACATAGAGCCTCAATTGGCCAAGATGTAATCGATATTTCATCTTTATATAAAGAAAGCGGCATGTTTACTTATGATCCAGGATTTTTATCTACGGCATCATGTGAATCTAAAATTACTTTTATTGATGGCGATCAAGGTGTATTGCGCCACAGCGGCTATTCGATTGAAGAACTTGCTAAAAAAAGTGAATATCTTGAGCTATGTTATTTGTTGATTAATGATGATTTGCCAAAAAAAGATGAATATGCCAATTTTGTCAATAAAATCAAAGAAAATACCTTAGTGCATGAGCAATTGCATATTTTGTATCGCGGCTTTCCGCGTCGCGCGCATCCAATGGCTATAATGGTCGGAGCCGTTGCATCACTTTCAGCTTTTTATCACGAAAGCACTAATATTGCCACAGCCGAAGGTAGGATGGATGTGGTTTATAAGATAATTGCAAAAATGCCAACTTTGGCGGCAATGGCCTATAAATACTCGATTGGGCAGCCTATAATTTATCCACAAGATAACCTTGGATTTGCCGAAAATTTCTTACATATGTTATTTGCAACTCCAAATAAAAAATACTCTGTTAGCCCTACAATTTCTAAGGCGCTTGAGCGTATCTTTATTTTGCATGCCGATCATGAACAAAATGCCTCGACCTCTACAGTTAGGCTAGCAGGATCTTCAGGGGCTAATCCATTTGCTTGCATTGGCGCCGGTATAGCGTCTTTATGGGGTCCTGCCCATGGCGGCGCTAATGAAGAAGTAATCGAAATGCTTCAAGAGATTGGCACTGTTGATCGCATCCCAGAATTTATCAAACGCGCTAAAGACAAAAATGATCCTTTTAGGCTTATGGGATTCGGTCATCGTGTCTATAAAAATTATGATCCGCGCGCTGCCGTACTTAAAAGCTCTTGTGACGAAGTTTTGCAAGAACTCGGCATTAAGGACGATCCACTTTTACATATTGCAGTTGAGCTTGAAAAAATCGCGCTTAATGATCAATATTTTATCGAACGTAAATTATTTCCAAATGTTGATTTTTATTCAGGCATTATTTATAAGGCACTCGGCATTCCATCAAATTTATTTACGGTTATTTTTGCCATTGCACGCTCTGCCGGTTGGATTGCGCAATGGAAAGAAATGGTTGAGGATAAGGCCTTTAAAATCGGACGCCCGCGCCAACTTTATACTGGCGCAATAAAACGTGATTATTTGGATATTGATAAAAGATAAAAATAATAATCTATCAATAAAATAAAAAATGGATTTTCTTACGAAAATTTTTAGATCTTCTGATGATAAGAAGCTTTTAGCCAAAAGGCCTGAAGAAGATTTCGTTCCTTATGTTGCGCATTACGATCATAATACGATTATCACTAAAAATGGTGAACTTTTGCAGGTGATTCGAGTTATTGGATTTGGTAAAGAGTCTATGGCACAAAATTTATTTTCCCTTCGCGATTCAGTTCGTGACGCAATCGCCGATAATATCAAAGAAAATAAATTTGCCTTTTGGTGTCATACTATCAGACGCAAAAAAAATATTGTTCCTGAGGCTGAATTTCCTGAATTTTTTTCAAAAAAAATACATGATGATTGGAATCACGCAAATCAATTTGATGAGCAATATGTCAATGAGCTATATATATCTATAATTATAGAAGGCATCGATACATCAATCATGAATTTGCAATCATTTTCACGATCTTTTTCATATTCTACAACACAAAATTTACATAAAAATTCTTTGGCAGAATCTAATAAAAAATTGAAAGAAATTTCATTAAAAATTTTAGCCGAAATTGAAGAATTTGGTGCAAAACTTCTTGGAATAAAAGAATGGGAAGGAATTTTATATTCTGAACCGATGCGCTTTTTTGGTAAAATTGCAAATTTATGCGAAGAGCGCTATCCACTTTCTGTTAATGATATTTCAAATGACTTAACTAATCATAAAATTGCCTTTGGCCAAAGAGAGCTTGAAGTTATAACGGCAAAAACCAGAAATTTTGCCGCGATCTTGTCGCTAAAAGAATATCACGAAGTTGGCACGGAATCATTAGACAAAATTTTACAACTACCTTTTGAATTTATTATTTCACAATCTTTTGATTTTAGTTTTAACAAAAAAGATCTCGAACATTATGAATATCAAGATTATCTATTAAAATTAAGCGGCGACGAAGATTTAAGACAACAAAGCGGAATATCAAACCTCATTGAAAGCAATCATAATAGAATCACAGATTACGGCAAACTGCAAACTACATTTATGATTATCAGTAAAGAAAAAGATAATCTTGAAAAAGATATAGCGCAAGCAGTAGAAAAATTTAGCTCTCTTGGCTATGTTTTAATTAGAGAGGATGTGTTTGCTGAACATTGTTTTTGGGCACAATTACCCGGAAATTTTGCTTTTTTGCGTCGTCAAAAAATTATTAATAGCTTGCGGATTGCAGGATTTGCCGCCCTTCATAGCTTTCCTACTGGATCTTCGGCCGGCAATCATTGGGGCAACGCAACAGCACTTTTATCGACCGCGCTAGATACTCCTTATTTTTTTAATTTTCACGATAAAGATTTGGGACATACTTTAATTTTAGGGCCTAAAAAAAGCGGAAAAACCTGCTTAACCAATTTTCTGCTCGCAAATAGCCGCAAATTTGACAATCGTATTTTTTATTTTGATTTAAACAAATCCTCAAAAACATTTATAAAAGCACTTGCAGGAAATTATTATCATGTTACCAATAATCGTGACGATGAAGATTTTTTACCGATAAATCCATTTTCAATGAATAAAAATGCCGAAAATGCTGCTTTTATTTCGAACTGGATTCAGCATTTGTTAATGTTTTTAAAAGGCGATATACCTGAACATGAAATTGAGGCAATCCCAGAAATAATAAATCAGGTGATGTCTCTAGAAAATCCAAATTTTATTTCTGCATTTAATGCTTTTAATACAGCTGAAACCAGAGTGATTTATAAAAAGCTTAAAATTTGGAATAGCGAAAATCTCGGAAATATATTCGCATCGCATACTGATATTGATTGGTCCTATAAAATCAACGCTTTTGATCTCACAGAAATAATCGATCAAAAACCGGTATTAATACCCGTATTAGAATATCTCTTACATCGCATCGAAGAAAATCTTGATGGCAAACCTACAATAATTGTTTTTGATGAAGCGTGGGAAATGCTCGATAATCCAATAATCGCGCCTGATTTGCATAAATTTTTACAAAAAATGCGACAAAAAAATTCTGTGGTTATTTTTATGGCGCAAAATAATGATATAATTGAAGATAGCCAGATTTCATCTGTAATTGCCAAAAATATTGCTAGCGAAATTTATTTTCCTAGCGATGAATTATATTCATATTACAAGACAATTTTTAAATTGTCCGATGATGAATTTGAGGTATTAAAAATGGTTGATGATGAAAAAATTTTCTTACTCAAACATCGTGGCGATTCTCTCATAATTAATTTTAATTTTGAGAAAATACCAGAAATATTAAAAATTTTATCGGCAGATGAAATTACCTTAGCCGCAACTGAAGAAGTTATTGAAACGGAGCGCCAATCAAATCCAGAAGGAAACCTTGATCCTAAAAATTGGACAATTCGATTAATCGAAATTCTAAAAGAAATTGAAAAAGAAAGGCTAGAAGAAGAAAAGCGAATTGCCAAAGAACAAGCTGCCGCAATACTCAAAAAACAACAAAGCGAAGAAGAAAATGGTTAAATTTTTTCACCTCAAATTATTGTTTTTGATTGTCACTTTATTATTTGGATGCAAGGCTAAAATACCTCAATCTGATGATATAAAACTACGTCAAATTGAAAATGAAGATATTGTTTTGTGTAATTCTTTAAAAATTAATTTTAACAACAACGAAACTTTTCTTAAAAACGATATTTTCTGGCGATGCCGCATCAATTTGGCACAAGAAAGAATCATCGAAAAAGTCGAAAAAAACGAAGAAATTCATCATAATATTTTAATAAATAATATTATCAAAAATTTGCAAAAAAATTTGCAAAAAAATTATGAAGAAAATGGCAATGATAAAAATATTCTATTCGATGAAAATGATCATCTCTATTGTAGCATAATGGGATTTAATTTTATCTCTAAAAATCAAGCAAAAATCGAAGATTATTTATCATGCAGACGCAGGATAATAGGGGCGTTAAAGGCTATTCCTCCTTATGAAAATAAAATATATTTTTCAAATCAGAATAACGAGCTGAAAAAACCGCAAAAAATTGATGAAAAAATCGCCAAAGAAGCAAAAACAAAATTTAATTTTTGTTCAGAATTTTATTTAAACGAAAATGATTTTAATGATTGCGCCCGCGATTATATCTGGCATAGACAATGTATCGCAAAAATTGAACCTGCTAGAATTTTACATATCTTACAAGAAAAAATCACTTGTCAAAAAAAGGCTTATTTAGCTTTTGGCGATGATTTGCTTAAAGAAAATAATCAGCTAAAAGAAGAAATAGAAAAATTTAACAATCAAGTTGATTATTCAGAAAAAAACACTTTGGCAAGCTTAGGATTTGGGCCTGAAGCGATTGATAAATTTCAATTTAAAGATAAAAAAAACGAGAAAAAAAATAAGAAAACCGAAAAAAATATTAATAATAAAAAAAATTTATATAACAAAGTTGAATTAGCAAAATTGCGACAAAGATTTATTATTTTATGCGATCAAGAATCTGATCCAAAAACCGCCACTTTTGTCGAAACATTATCCAAGAATTGTTCATCAATTATGAGCAAATGGGAAACAAAATTGAAAAATCCGCAATTACCACAAACTCAATAAAATCAAGATCTTATGAACCACGAATTAGCCAGTTTTGCCATTGTCGAAGAAAAATCTCGCGGCAGACTTTATCAAGAAACTTATGACGATGCCAAATATCGCTCGATTTTTGGGCGTGATCGCGATCGCATTATTAATTCGGCAGCTTTCAGGCGTTTGCAGTATAAAACGCAAGTTTTTATTAATTACCAAGGCGATCATTATCGCACTCGCCTTACCCACTCACTTGAAGTGGCACAAACAGCGCGTTGGATTGCAGGCGCACTTAAAGCAAATAAAGATTTAGCAGAAATTGTATCACTAGCACATGATTTAGGCCATCCGCCGTTTGGCCATGCGGGTGAAGAAGCGCTCAATGCCGAGATGAAAACTATAAACAACAAAATCGGTTTTTCACATAATGAGCATACACTTAAAATCATCACTAAAATTGAAACAAGATTTATCGAATTTGAAGGCTTAAATTTATCATGGGAGACACTTGAAGGAGTCACTAAACATAATGGTCCGATAAAGTTAGAAGATACTGCTATACTTACATATTTACATAAATATAACCATAAATATGAGCTTGATTTAGCGCGATTTTCTTCGCTTGAGGCACAGATTTCAGCGATTGCGGATGATATTACTTACAATAATCATGATATCGAAGATGGTTTGCGTGCAGAATTATTCGACAGCGAAGATTTGTTGCAATTACCTTTGGTTGGTAAAATCTACAATGAAATTTTATCTAATTATCCAAAAATTCGCCGCGAAACTTTAGCAGGCGAAGCCAAGAAACGCCTTACTTTAGCAATGGTTGTTGATGTTATTCATAATACACAAAAAAATCTATCTGAAGCTAAAATAAAAACACAAGAAGATGTGCGCAATTATCATCAATCATTAGTTTGCTTTTCGCCCGAGATGGAAAATACTCATCAAAAATTAAAGAAATTTTTGCAAAAAAATATGTATCGTCATACCGCCGTCAACCGAATGACCGCAAGAGCCAAAACAGTTGTAAAAGATCTATTTAATTTTTATATAAAAAATCCCGATTGTCTGCCTGAAGAATATCGGATTTTAGCTAAAGAAATTTCTGATATTAACGAATTAGCAATATTAATTTCAGATTATATCGCCGGCATGACTGATCGCTTCGCTATTCGCGAGCATGATGAATTAATCAATATCAAAGCAGGTTTTTAAAAATGGAAAAATTCGAATTTATTGTTGAAAAAAATGATGTTGCTAAAAGAATTGATAAATTTCTTGTTGATAAATTTTTATCTTTGAAGTCAGAAATTAATCGTAGTAAAATACAAAAATTAATTGAAGAAAAAAACATCCGCAATGCAGATAATACACCAATTGAGGCTGCTTCACAAAAAACCAAATTAAACCAAAAAATTTTAGTTTTTATTGAATATAAAAAAGATTTCTCAATTAGCGCTAAAGAAATTGCTTTTGAAATAATTTATGAAGATGATGACTTATTGGTAATCAATAAACCTGCTGGATTAACCGTACACCCAGGCGCGGGAAATCATGATGATACTTTAGTTAATGCGCTACTTTTTAGTCATAAAGATAAATTATCCTCAATTGGTGGACATGCAAGACCTGGTATTGTTCATCGCTTAGATAAAGATACTAGCGGCCTGATGCTAGTTGCCAAAAATGATTTTAGTCATCAGATTTTGTCAAAAAATTTGCAAGAGCGCTCAATCAAACGTAGTTATTTGGCATTTATTTATGGCTGTATTAATCCTGCACGCGGCGTGATCAATAAAAATATTGCGCGCAGTCGTGCTAATCGTCTTAAAATGGCGATTAGTAAAGGTTTAGGACGTGTTGCCATCACCAATTATCAAACACTAGAAATTTTTTGCGATGGCTATGCTAGCTTACTTGAATGCAATTTGGATACTGGGCGCACGCATCAGATAAGGGTTCATCTTGAATCAGAAAAACATTCTTTGATTGGCGATCAGCTTTATAATCGCTGCAAAAAAACTGCGTCTAAAGATTTAGATCTTACTATTAAAAATTTGGTTGAATCTTTTTCTCGACAGGCCTTACATTCATATAAAATAAGCTTTGAGCACCCGCGTAGCAAAGAAGAAATGTCTTTTGAGATTGATTTGCCTAGTGATTTGCAAGAATTATATAATGCACTTAAAGGATAAAAACGATACCAATTTTAATTATGTTAAAATTTATAAAAAAATCCTGTAAAGATAAGTGGAATATGGCTTTGAGATAAAAAATAGCACCAAGAATTTTTAATTATGCCTTATACCGAAATTATGGCAATAAAAAAAAGGGGCAAGAAGCCATTAATAGCACTGCCCCCTAATTATTAGAATGAATAAACTAAACCTGCTTTTACTACATGCAATTTGATCAGATCTTGAAAACCTTGATCAACATAGCGAGTTTTAAGTCTTTCATAATCATATGATACTCTGGTTGCCCAATGATCGCTTAGTGAATAAATAACGCCTACACCCCAAACTACGCCGCGCTTGGCATTATCATATTTCTTTTTATAAGTATCAGAATCCCAATTTTGATGATAACGGGTTTTAGCAACTCCTACATTTAAAAATGTGCTAAATCTTTCTGTAAGTTGATAACCAAAATTCATTTTACCACCATAACGATAATTGATGCGAATTGAGCTTCCTGCGGGCTCGCTTCCATCATGAACATAAAAATCTTTAGCTCTAGAATTTAAGAAATCATAAAATGCTTCTGGCGCGACAAAGAATTTTCCCATGTTATATCTGTATCCACCACTAAAGGCATAACCAAAATCTTCACTGCTTGTATTTAAGCGAGAAGGTGGAGCAGTATCATCGTCAATTGTATTATTACTATAACTGTGCCTTGCATCGATATAAGTTGCATCCAAACCTACATAAAATCCTTTGTGAGTCTCAACAAATTCTTTGAGATCTTTTACGGGTTTAACAATGGGATCAAATATAGTTTTGTTTTTTGCAGCATATGCGTCACCAATAAATACAAGGCTCGACAATGCTATAGCTGATATGACAGAAAGTTTCATAAATTTTATTTTCTTAAAGTTAAATCACAATGCCTTAAATAACAGACATATATGTGAATTAAGTTTATATTTCTAAATAAAATAAAATTGAAAATATTTATTTGGATAAAATCTGAATTGTAAGTTTTTGCTACATATACTTATAGGCAAATTTACAAAAATGTTTCTTTCTTGGTTTAGAATTATAATTCTTTATAGGACGTAATACATTAGAATATAAACTTAAAATTCAGATTTTTATGTCAAGAACTACAAAACCTGCATCAACTTCAGCAGAAGCAACAAGCGTTTCAACCATTACAACCACTTTAGAGAAACTTGTCACAACAATATCGGAGGCAATAACAAGTGCTTCGACCTCTAGCAGCGCTTCAACCACTACTGCTTCAACATCAACAACATCTGATACTACTACCACGACACCATCTACTTCAACGATAACATCAAACCCTTCAACTACGGAAGCCTCTACATCATTTACTGAAGCTCTTACTTCAACAATAAGCACAACTATTTCAGATTTGATAACAACTGCCTCTACTGCTGGCACAACTCTATATGATACGGTTACGGCGACTACTGCTCATATTACAGAACAGCTGACTACACTTCTATCTAGCACAACTGTTGAAGCTGCATTTACTACAGCAGCTTCAAATATAACTACTGCAATACAAGAATCTACAACCGCTGCTACAACTCTATCTCCATCAACTGCCGAACAAAGCGATCCCACAGACGAACCATCAAAAAGCACAGGATTTCAATCATGGCAGATTGTTACAGCTGTTGTAGCAACTGCTGTAGTTGTACCTGCGCTTTTATATGCTGTAAAAAAAGCTCGTGATCATCGCGCGGATAAAAGAGCGCAGTTAAGTACTTTAGATAGAGATACAGATACTGCTTTTATAAATCCAATTTTTGATGTAGATTCAGCCATTCAAGCTGCAAATCTACGTAGAGAACATATTCATCCAGCTGAATATCAAGAGCCAAATCAACATGGGCCAACTCTTTATGCATATGTAGATGGGACATATTTGGCGCCACAAAATAGACCAGGATGCGGTAATACAGACCACCAGCCCCATGACTATGAAGATATTAAACCTAGTAGCGATTATGCTAATCCCAAAGGACCACAAGACCCATTATATCAGCAAGCCTCAGCAGCAAGATCTTCTGCTAGTGTTGCTTCAGATTATGCTAATCCCAAAGGACCAAGACAACCAACATTCCATGAAACGGCTAATACCAGTGCAAGTTACGATAATATTGTAGGTGGAGTTATGGCTGCAGGTGTTGGTGCAGAAGCTAACTATGATTTAGCGCAAAGAGAAAGATCTTCAGAAAATACTTATGAATTAGCTGACACAGGAAAATCTCAAGAAAATCCAACTTACTCAACTGCTAGTTCGAGCACCCATTATAAAGAGCCTCTATATGGTTTTGCTCAACAAGAGACTAGAATCGATTTTAGTAGTACACGCGAAGAAAATGGTACTAGAATTGATATGTTTGGTAGTCAGCCTTTATATGACACAGCAGCACCCTCTGCAGGTGAATATATTACTGTATCAGAAGAACCATTTTATGATGCCGCTTCTGAAGAAAGACCTAACGCATCTGTAGAAGCTTCTAGCCACACGGCTTTAGAAGGTAAAAAAAATCAACACAGCTTAGTCTAAAATAAAACAACTCCGAGGCCTAAAAATCTCGGCGCTTACTACACTAAATCTTGCGCCTCATACATCTTTTTATAAAATCCATCAAGTGCCATCAGCTGCGAATGCGTGCCGCTTTCTACAATCTTGCCATCTTTAACAAAAATAATACGATCCGAATTCACGATAGATGAAAGACGATGCGCAATGGTAATCACGGTTTTATTGGCGGCAATTTTTTCGATAGTTTTGATAATCGCTTTTTCATTTTTGTTATCGAGTGCAGATGTAGCCTCATCTAACAACAATATTGGCGCATCTTTTATAATTGCGCGCGCAATTGCGATGCGTTGCGCCTCACCTCCTGATAATTTTATACCTTTCTGCCCAACATAAGTATCTAGCCCTTGCGGCATGGTTTTTATAAAATCAAAGGCATCAATTTTATCAATAATCTCATAGACTTGCTCTTTGCTAATTGATTGATTTGCATAAACAATATTTTGATAAATTGTGCCCGAAAAAATAAAACAATCTTGCGAAATATAAGAAAAATTTTGGCGCAAATTGGCAAGTTTAAGCGATTTTATATCGATGTTATTTAAACTAATCATGCCTGAATCAATATCATAAAAACGTAGCAGAAGCTGTAAAATCGTGCTTTTGCCACCTCCACTTGATCCTGCAATCGCAATTTTTTCTCCTGCTTTAATTTCTAAACTAAAATTATTTAATACCAAAAATTCTTTGCGACTTGGATAAGAAAAATTTACTTGCTTAAAATTTATTGTAATAGAATCAGATGTTTCTAGGCGTGCTGGATTTGCAATTTCATTAACGGCTGATTGAAAATTGATTAATTCAAAAATGCGTTTAGTAGCTGCAGAGGCTGTTTGCATATATCCCGACACTTGACTAATTGAAACCAGCGCGGTTGCAGTTGTGATAGAATAAAAAATAAATGAGGAAAGATCGCCAGAAGTAATTTTTTGATTAATAACATCATTGCCGCCAATCCACAACACCACTGCAATCGCGCCAAATGCACAAGCAATTACGATTGCAATTAATTTAGCGCGCGCTTTTATTTTTGTGAGACACAAACAGGTTTCATTATCAAGATATTTATTAAAATTTGTGATTTCATTTTGCTCGCAAGCAAATGATTGTATAGTTTTAACGCCATTGATGGTTTCTTCGACATGCGAACTAACATTGGCCAAAGCATCTTGCGCCTGACTTGAAAGTATCTTAATTTTTTTTCCAATCAGAAAAATTGGCGCAATAGCAAGAGGTATAAGGGCCAATGACACCAAGGTCAATTTAGCACTTGTTAAAAATAAAAATACAATACCACCAAAAAACAATAAAATATTACGCAAAAAAAACGCAAAATTATTGGCAATAGAATCATAGAGACTAATCGAGTCAGCTGTAAGGCGAGAGATAATATCACCAGTTTTTTTACTCTCAAAAAATTCAGCAGAAATTTTTAAAACATTTTGATAAGCATCTTTTCGCAAATCGCCAATAGTATTTTTTGCAACAGCATTGATTAAGCTAGAGCGATAATAGCCCGACACCGCCATCACCAAAACTGCAATTACAAAAACTAACAAAAATAAGTTTAAATATGTGATATTATTTTGTGCAAAACCATAATCTATAAGATATTTTATTGCTTTTCCAAAAAATAAAACCATCATTGCAGTCAATACCAAAGCCAGTATAGCCCATGCAATATCTTTTTTATACGGCTTAAAATATGGTATCAATAAAGCAAGATCAGAATAAGATTTTCTAGCCATATTTGTATAAAATTATAACGCTAAATCACTCACCGCATCAACATCCATAAGCTCTATATTGGCTTCTTGCACTTTTTGCAAATATTTAATTTCTTTTAAAACCAACATATCATCACGCGAGCTTACTGCAAAAATTAATTTAGTTTTTGAATATTTAATTTTCATTTCAGCCATTAATTTTTGTAAAGCAGCAAGATATTTTGGATTTGAAATAAATAAAATATATTTATCAAGCTTGTGGCCCAAGGCCTCAGAGGCAGAATCTTTGTTGCTTTGCTTCATTTTTTCATATTCTTTAAAATATCTAATCGCTTTAAAATCTACAAAATAAACCGTTTTATCACGCAAGAAAATCAAATCACACAACATCATACGTAGCTTAGTCTCATCATTTGCAAGAGATTCTGTCAATACATAATCTTTATTGGCAATAAAGCCAGAATCTTTAATTAATGACGCAACATCTGATAATTTCTTCTTAGTAAAATCATCAAGCTGAATCGGTGAAGCCTTAGAGATTGTAGTAGTTGCAGATGACGCAGCTTTACTTGTTTTCTCACCAACTACAGTTGCTTTATTTTTAAATTCCTCAACATTTTTTGATAGCGATTCAAGTTGTTGATAGAAATTTTTCATAGTAGAATCAATCACATTGCGACTCTCTTTGCTTTCATGTTTTTGCGCTTCAACCAAACGATCATAAATGTCGGTGCCAATCTTGAAAATCGCATGTTTAGAATCTTGTAGTGCTGCTTTTTGGATTTCTCTCCAATCGGCAATTCGTTTTTCTACTTCATGGATTTTTTGCATCGCAATTTCTATTTGCTTTTCAGCTTCTAAACGCAAACGCATTTCTTCTTCTTTTTCTTTGCGAAAATTTTCTAGATCATGTAATAATTTTTTTACTTGGGTATTTTCGACTTTGGTTTCTTTTCGCGCCTGCTCTATCATTTGTTCAGCCTCAACCGTCATTTCATCAATTTGTTTTTTTAAATCACGAATTTTAATACTTGATGAAATTCTAAAATGCGAATAACGAAAATAGACAACTAGTGTCATAATTGCAAATCCGACATTGCTGATGATGATATAAATCATAATTATATTTTTAAATTATCTATTAATCTAACGCCATTTAAATATACTGCCACAAAGATGCGCATGGTTTCAGTTTGTAAGAAATTATTAACCAATTGTAAATTTTTTTCATTTCTAATTTCTAAATAATCAATTTTTTCAAAATTATTTTCCAGTAATTTTATACGTTTTTTTTGCAAAATTTCATTAATATTTTTTTGCTGCTGAATTTCTGTTTTTATTTCTTGTAAAATTTGATATATCATTGCAGCCTTTATTTTAGCATCTTCATCCAATCTTTGATTGCGCGAAGACATTGCCAAACCAGATTTTTCTCGCAAAATTTCATGTTCAATTATTTTTATATCAAGATTAAAATCTAAAACCAGTTTTTTTATTATCAATAATTGTTGATAATCTTTTTGACCAAAAATCGCGATATCAGGCGTGATAATATTAAACAATTTTAACACTATCAAAGCAACACCATCAAAATGCCCTTCGCGCTTTAATCCACATAGACAATCGGCATAATTTTTTACGATAATTTCAAAAGAAAAATCTGGTGGATAAATTTCAGAGTCATCGGGAGTAAAAACAAAATCAACTTGATGATTTTTTAGCAAGTCAAGATCTTGATTCAGTTGGCGCGGATATTTTTGATAATCATTCTCATCATTAAATTGAGTCTTATTTACAAATATACTTACAACTACGATATCAGCAAGTTGACGAGCTGTTTTAATCAAAGCCAAATGCCCCTCATGCAAGGCCCCCATAGTTGCAACCAATGCAATTTTTTTGCCAGATTTTTTTGCCACTGATATTTCGCTTTTAATATTGGCGATTTTATTGATCTGAATCATATTTGAATCTGACATTTATTTTTTTGAATCCAAAAATTATAACAAATTATCCGTCAAATCGCTAGCAAAATCTTCGATATTTAGTTTTTGCCCCAATTTAAAAAACATCTCATCATGGCTTGATAACAAAACCATCCCACCATTGTCTATTTTAGATTCAATTAATGTAAGCAAAAGTTTTTTTCCCTCTAAATCAAGATTTGTTGTGGGTTCGTCTAAAATCCAAATAGTAGCTGGACATGCGATTAACTTGGATAAAAGCACTCTTTTTTGCCATCCCATTGATAAATTTTTTATTTTTATATCAACTTTATCTTGTAATTGAAAAAATTTTAGAGCTGATTGCAAAAGCATTGCCGAATCAGTTAAATCAGCATAAAAAGCAAGATTTTCAACTATAGTTAATTGTGGCTTTAAGAAATTTTTATGACCAATAAATTGCAAATCCCCATTAAAATCACTGCGAAAATTTTGAATATTTTCTTGATCCCATAGAATTTTTCCGGTGGATTGTTTAGAAATTCCTGCTATAATTTTTAGCAGACTGGTTTTGCCTGATCCATTTTTGCCGGTGATCAACAAACAGCCACCTAAAAAAACCGACACACTAACATCGGCAAAGATTTTTTGGTCATTTTTATATAACGAGATATTCTCAAGACTTAACATTTAAGATGTCTGAATTAAAATTTTTTGAATATAATCCTAGCACAAAAAATCCAAAATATCTAGTGATTTTCTTGCATGGTTATGGATCAAATGGCGCAAATTTATTGGATTTAGCTTATGAATTCGCTCATATTTTGCCTGACGCACATTTTATATCGCCAAACGCTCCGCAAAGCTGGGAGGGAGGCTTTGTGGATGCTTATCAATGGTTTTCACTGGCCAATATTGGACCCGAACGCGATCTTGGAAAAATATCATCAGAAATCAAAAAAACCAGTGAAATTCTCGATAAATTCATCCAAAATCAGCTAAAAAGGTTTAATTTAAGCGAAAAAGATCTATTTTTGATTGGTTTTTCGCAAGGAGCCATGATGAGTATGTATAAAGGCTTAACTTTGCCGCAAAAACCAGCCGGAATCATATCTTATTCAGGAAAATTAATTTTACCAGAATCATTGGGTGAAAAAATCATTACCAAGCCAGATGTTTGCTTGGTTCACGGCAAAATGGATTCGGTGGTTCCTTTTGCTAATTTTATCGAGGCTAAAGATCATCTTGAAAAATTGCAAATACCTTTTGAATCCCATATTATTAACGAATTAGATCATAGTATCGATTTGCGCGCAATAAGGGCTGGACTTAATTTTATCAAAACTATTAAACAGCGTTAACAAAAATTAAATTTATTTTATGAGATTATCGCAATATTTTATACCTACACTAAAAGAAAATCCCGTCGATGCCACTATCAAGTCGCACCAGCTAATGATTCGTGCAGGATTAATCAGACAAACCACTACCGGTATATATAGCTGGCTACCATTAGGACTAAAGGTTTTGCGCAACATCGAAAATATCATAAAACAACAAATAAATCTTGCTGGTGGCTTGGAAATCCTAATGCCAACAATACAACCCAAAGAATTATGGGTTGAATCGGGGCGTTATGATGATTATGGCAAAGAAATGTTGCGCATCAAGGATCGCCATGATCGCGATATGCTTTACGGCCCCACTCACGAAGAAATCGTCACTGATATTTTTCGCAAAAATATAAATTCTTACAAAGATTTACCAAAAAATCTTTATCAGATTCACTGGAAATTTCGCGATGAAATTCGTCCCCGCTTTGGCGTAATGCGCGGCCGCGAGTTTTTAATGAAAGATGGTTATTCATTTGATATCGATCAAGAAAATGCACGTAAAACTTATGATTTGATGTATCAAACTTATTTTAAGATCTTCAGAAAATTAGGGCTAAAACCAATAGCGGTGCGCGCTGACACTGGCGCGATTGGCGGCGATTTATCGCATGAATTTCATATTTTAGCTGATACAGGAGAAAGTGCAATTTATTATGATAAACGCTTCGATCAATTGCAAGAGGGCCAAGAATTTGATGTGGCTGAGATGCAAAAATTTTATGCAATGGCCGACGAAATGCATGTCGTAGAAAAATGTCCAATCGCCCAAGATCAACTTGCCTCTAGGCGTGGTATTGAAGTTGGTCATATTTTTAATTTTGGCACTAAATATTCAAAAGCCCTCGAAGCTTCAGTTTTGGGTTCTAACGGCGAAAAAATTTATCCAAATATGGGATCATATGGCATTGGTGTATCACGCTTGGTCGGCGCCATTATTGAGGCCAGCCATGATGATGCAGGTATAATTTGGCCGGAGTCCGTAGCTCCTTTTGCGATTATCCTAATAAATCTTAAACCAGAAGATAGCGCCTGCAACAGGATCTGTGAAGAAATTTATCAAAAAGCGCAAGAAAAAAATATCGAAATTTTATATGATGATACCAAAAATTCAATTGGCCAAAAATTTTCAGTAGCCGATCTAATTGGTATTCCAATGCAGATAGCTGTAGGACCAAAAGGTGCCGCTGCCGAAAAAATCGAGGTTAAAAATCGTAAAACTGGGCAGAAAAAAGAGATTAATTTAGCGGATTTACAATTGACCTTGGCATATTAAGTTAGAGACTTTCTACAACCAATCCCGCAAAAATTAACTTTAAATATTGCCACCCGAAATTATCACTAATAATTTTTGTTTTTGATATTGATTATCATTATCTAATCTGGGGCTATCTAGGCTAGATCTTTCTGCGCTAAACTTTGCACTTAAACCGCCATTTGCTGTACCATTTTTTTCTACAGCAAAATCATCATCAACCTTTTCATCTCTAAAACTATCAACAACGTCAATCTTGTTTTTACAATATCGTGCCGCACCAGCAACTGCAAGGGCCGAAGTAGGCTCAATCAAAACGCCCGTTGCAAATAAAAATTCTTTTTGCCAAAAAATTATTTCTTCTTCTAAAATTTCAATCACGCCCGCACTTTGTTTAAGATAAGCAAAACAGCGCTCAGAGACCATCAAACTACGCGCACCATCCGCAATTGTATCTGGACTATCTTCATAACCAACAATTTTTCCTAAACGAAGTGACCGCGCTGCATCATTGGCCTGCAAGGGCTCGCAAGCATAGACTTTGGTATTATCGCATAAATTACTAACGGAGATGTAGGTGCCAGCAGCAAGACCAGCGCCGCCGCACGGCACAAAAACAGCATCCACCCGACCTATTTCATTGATAGACTCAAAAGCCGCAGTGCCTTGCCCAGCAATCACATCATCATTATCTGAAGGATGAATAAAAAAATAGCCCTCACCAATTTTTTGTTGCGCCAATTGATTAGCCTGCGATCTTTTTTCGCACAAAACAACTTGCGCACCTAAGTTGCTAGCGGCCTTAGCCTTAAGTGGCGAAACATTTTTTGCCATATAAATCAGTGCTTCAATGCCAAATAATTTGCAAGCATAAGCCAACGCCTGCGCGTGGTTTCCCGAACTTTGTGCCACCACCTTTTTAGGCAAAAAGCCATGTTTTTCTTGATAAGCCAATAAAGCATTAAATGCTCCGCGCGCCTTAAATGACAAGGTTTTTTGATGGTTTTCGCACTTAAAAAACACCTGCGCCCCGATTTTTTGATTTAATTGTTGATTAACCAAAATTGGGGTATTTTCTATATAAGGCTTGATGCGATTGTGGGCCTTAATTATAGATTGCAGATCGATCATACATATTTGGTTTAAAAATTAATATCTACCCACTAAACCTTGATTCATGACCGAAGCCCGATGCTAAAGACCTAGAAGCACCGCGCCATGTCCCAAAATTCAGATTTCTCTCTTTTTGGCTTTTTATCTCACTCCTTTTTGTATTTATCATTTTCAATCTTTCTATAACAAATTCTTGAATTAATTCATCAGAAATTGATACTTCATATTCTTCTGATTCTGTTTTTAAAAAACTCATTACCTTGTCAAAACAAACCACTTCTGCACGAGTAAGATCTTCTTCTTGTTTTGTTATCTCAATCTTATTATAACCAGTAACAAAAGCTGTTAATGTTGCGTTAAAATTGTAATCTTTTTGCTCTTTGTTTTCTTTATCCCTTGGAAAAACAAGATCCGCAGCTTGTCTAATTGACAATATAATATAGCTATATTTAGACCTGATATGAGGTGTAGGGCTAGGCAATGGAGTAGGACTAGGAGACGATTCACGCAACCTACTAAATGAATCATGGTTATCAATGCCAGTAGGTACGTTGCCATCTTGAACACGAGATGCGGATCTCTGTGACGATTCTCTAGTATCAGACTCTGTGGGACTATCTATACGCGCAGATCGTAACAAAAAACCACCCCCCATCGAACCTTGATCAGCGCCATGCCGTCTACTCCCAGGTTGTGATTCTTGTTGTTGCGACCAATCCGGTGAGTCATAACCTTCTGCACTCTGATTACGTAGCTTCTTCTCGCTCATTTGCCTCAATTCATTCTCCAGAGCCTGATTTCTATTTTTCAATTCTGTGATTTTACTGTCTTTATGATCCAACTGCTCCTGCCAAGTATCAACAAGGCTCCGATGTGATTCATGTTGTTTTTGTAATTCTGTTTGTAGTTTTTTCAATTTTTCCTCTTTTTGCCGCTCTAACTCCCGCTCTGAAGCTTCTTTAGCTGCTTTTTGCTGCTCTAACTCCCGCTCTGAAGCTTCTTTAGCTGCTTTTTGCTGCTCTAACTGCTGCTCTAAAGCTTCTTTAGCTGCTTTTTGCTGCTCTAACTCCCGCTCTGAAGCTTCTTTAGCTGCTTTTTGCTGCCCTAACTGCTGCTCTAAAGCTGCTTTTTCCTGATCTGAGGCTGCTTTTTGCTGCGCTAACTCCCGCTCTAAAGCTTCTTTAGCTGCTTTTTGCTGCTCTAACTCCCGCTCTGAAGCTTCTTTAGCTGCTTTTTGCTGCTCTAACTGCTGCTCTAAAGCTTCTTTAGCTGCTTTTTGCTGCGCTAACTGCTGCTCTAAATCTGCTTTTTGCTGCTCTAAAGCTGCTTTTTCCTGATCTGAGGCTGCTTTTTGCTGCTCTAACTCCTTCCCCAGCCCTTCCAACTTACCCCTCATCTCTTCTTTCAAAGAATCTAAATTACCTTGCCTCAATCCTAACTCCCGCACCAATAACTCAAAATGTTTTCGCTGAGCAGAAATAATATCAATCAAGTCACTAATATTTACAGAGACACCTTGCAATTGCTTACCATCGCTATGATACTTATCTCTTACCGAATTCATAAAGGCATTAATCATTTCGGCCAATTGACTTAATTCAAAGTCTTGATTTTGTTCAAATTGTTGCTCTGAAATACCAGCGCCTGACTTACTAAAATTTGCCAATAATTTAACTTGAATTTCCGTTAACTTCGCTTGTAATGCCAAAAATTGATTTTTTTCAATATCGTCATCAAACAACCGAGAAAACTCTTCTGCATTACCTTTCATGCCCACCAAAGCATCTTTTACAGATTCTAGCTTGTTAGCAAAATCTTCTTGTCTTTCTCCTTGAATAATAAAAAATAATTCTGGCAAAAATAATGATAATTTTATTTTAACCTGATTAATTATTTCATTAAGCGCCTCAATTTCTACTGCCTTGCTTTTAATTTGCGAATTAAATTCTTCTATCTCTTTTTCTAGTTGTTTTTTTTCAGCATCAACAGTAGCATCATCTTCTTTTTTCTTAGATTCTAACTCTGCGATCTTTTTTTCGCGATCATGAATTAACTTATTCATTTCATCTATTTTTTCCTGTCTCTTTTCTAACAAAAGTTGTTCTTTTTCTAAGAATAATTTAAGCCGTCCTTTCTCTGTATTGTCTGATTCTAATTTCGTAGCCAGCTGTTGCATAAGATCTTCATCTTCAGAAACTTTTTTAAGTGCCTCATTTAATTCTTCTGTTTTTTTACTTAACTCTTGCGATGTTTGATCTAATTTTTTTTGCAAATCTTCGATGCTACTTTTATTACTTAAATCCGCTTCACGCAACGCTTTTAGAAGTTCTAAATATTCATCAGAAGCTTTTTTTTCTGCACCATATTTTTTAGTAATATCGTTTATTGATGTATTTAAGGCCGCAGTTTTATCTTTCTCTGTATTTAATTGTTGATGCGTAGCTACAAGTTGTAACCTTATATCAACAGCTTCTTTGTAAGCCTGTAAACGCCTTTCCTTTTCGGCTTCAACTTCCTTCGAACATTCTTCTATTTTTTCTTGCAATTCAGCAATTTTAAGTTTAAAACCTTTTACAATATCATCTGTTACCTTGCTTGCCGCTTGCTCTCGTTTAAGATCATAAATTAATCCTGCCTTCTCTTCTGTCAATTCCGCTATTACTTGTTGAAGCGCGCGCGATTTGCCTATTAACTTTTTGTTGAATTTGCGCGCTCTTCTGAATTGCTCCATAGTATTAAAACTAAAAGTCCTCTCTGCTTCTACTTGTTCGCGCGACCTTTTTTGCGCTATTCTGAATAATTTTAATAAATTATCAGGAGATTCTTGAGAAGCTGTAGATGCTACCTTCTGCCTCGCGACAGCTTCTTCTTCATCTGATTCTGCGGCTGATGATACTTGCTCCTCCTCCTGCTTCTCATCTTCCTCTTCTAAATCTAATTGTGACCATATTTCATCTAAATCATAATCTGAAACTAGAAAACCCCAACTCCATTCCTCGGTTTCTTTGTCTCTTTCTGCCTGCTGACCCTTCTCAAACTCTTCTACCAAACTACTCAAAACCTCTTTACTCTTGAGACTTTCTTCTTTACTACTAGCAGCTTCTCGAAAAGCATTTACAAGTCTTGTTACTGATTTAACCTTAAACGATTCCGAATCTTGAGAATCACCACTTAAAGGATCACCCATTTCCGCCTTCGTCGAACTACCGCTTCCTGCAATTGAAGATTCTGTTAAAGATTTTTCCGAAGGGGTTTTGGATCCAGCTGGAGTTGAAGTTAGCAGATTTTTTTCAGCTTTTGCTTTCAATTCTTCTATCTGATTTTGCAATTTTCTTACCAAATCCTCAAGAACTTCTTTTTCGGATTTCAATTGTTCTACCGTTGCCGTTAGACGATCTTTTGATTTTTTATCTCCTCCATCAGCAATAGTCGCCATCAACCTCTTCTTACCATCTACGTTTTGATCCTCATTCTCAGCTGAATTCGCCTCCGAACCATCAGCGGATGATGATGTAGATGGCGCAGGGCTCGATGCACGAGCTGCTTCTAGTTCTTCAATTTTTTTACATAATTCTCGCTCTCTCTCTTCTCTTTTATCAAGCTCTTTTCGTAATTCTGCAACAAGATTATATTTAGATGGAGTTTTAGATGGAGTTTTAGGCGCAACAGCTTTTTCACCACTAGCACCAACTTGGGAATTTTCAACACCTTCTTCTTCAAAATCAAGCTTAGGAATGGAAGCAAACCTAGGAATGGAAGTGCTCAACATCCTCGTACCACTTGCTACTGATAATGGGGTTGCTGTAGATCCACGATCGCCACTCTTTCTCTTACATAACTCTTCCACAATCCACGTCTTTGCAGGAGAATCCTGCATTCTTTCTGCAAGTTCTGCAAGCCGCTCTGCAGCACCTAGCTGTGGAGCCGTAAAGCTTCTGCCACTAATAAAAGCAGCTCTTGCTGCAGAAGCAATATCTGCCACTGGCGTTTTTGGTGTTACTGATGAATGGTCTCCCGCCGCTATAGAACTGGGTAGCTTTTGCGGCGTTTTCGACTTTTGCATTTTTGACGCCAGCTTCTCAACTTGCACAAGCTCCTCTTCAATACTTACCTCCTCAGCACCAATCTGTTCATCAGGCAATGAATCTTTACTGCCTGATAGTTCTCGAAAGTCATCTCGATCTTTCAGTAAAATAGCTGCTTCCTTTTTACTTTCTTCTAATTGCAGTTTATAATATTTTAACTCTTGTTTTACTAGTTCATTATCTGACGATAATTTTTGCAAATGCGCACAAACTTCATCATAAATTTCTTTTGTAATTTTTTGTTCTTTTTCAGCTGTTTTTATTTCTGATTCGAGATTTTCAAATAATTCAGCATCTGATTTTACTTGCCTCTCTAGGTCTTGTATAACTGATTCATAGTCAAATAATTTCTTTTTTAAACAATTTCTATCTTTTTCAAGATCTTTTATTTTTTCTTCAAGTAGTTGTAGTTTTTTACTTGGACTATCTTGTAACACTTTCTCTGCACTACCATCACTTGGCAATAATTTTGCCCTACTAACATTCGCACTAGAAGCCGCGCCAACAGAAGATCGCTCGAATTCCTCTTGGTCAAATGCTTTCTGAAGCTCTGACAATTGATCTTGTCCTTCCTGTATCCTACCCAACAATTGTTTGATTTTTTTACCAATCCTTTCAACTGAATAACCTTCTCCAACTCCCAAAGCTTCACAGATTTCTCCTCTCTCCTGCTCTAAGTTATTTATAATTTCCCGCAGATCTTTGACATCTACTGATAAATTATAAGCGATCTCCCTAATTTCATCAACGTCTTTGTCTTGCAATGAATCATAAAAACCTTGTGATTCTCTATCCATAACAGCGCTTTTTCTTCTTGATACCCCAGAAGGAGCTGCCCTCACACCAATCTCCCCAAGACCACTTAAGTCAACACCTACTTTTTCTTCTTTACCTGGCGAATCCATTGGGCTAGTCGCACTATATACTTGACCTTTATTTCTTTTTCCCTTACCCATAAAACAATTTTATAAATGAATTAAACAAAATACTGCATTTTATTATCCAGAAAATAAAAAAATCCAAATAATAAAACGATCGCAATTTTCAATAAACACAAAATTGTCAATCTTTAAAAAAACTGAAATATTTGATAGATTAAACTATAAAAAAATGCTTTGCAAGTAGGTTTTGCTTGAAATTGCTAGATCTTTATTGATCTGAATGTAGAAATTTGAGGATTTTGTAGCCTATTAATCACATAATTATCTGAATTGGCCGCTATTAACAAGCCTTTTAATAATTTAAAATCAAAATCAGTTAAAATTGATTATTCACCACTATCTATTAGCAATAATATTCAATCTTTGATCTAAACTCATATAACTTACATTGCTCGGACTAGGTGAAGGCACTCTGGCCTTATGCTGCAATTTTTGATCTTTAAAACTGTCTTTGATATTACTTATCGCAGATCTATTGTTTTTAAAATCTTTGATAGCTTCTGCAAAAATTTTTTCATCCACTTTTCTTAATGGACTATCCCATCCTACTGATTCTAGCTGCGCAGGATCTTTTCCTGTCAAAAGTGCCACGCCATATAAAAACGCTTTTTTTTCAGCTAAAAATAGGGTAAAATTTTGTTTTCCACTCCAAATATCTTTAATATCACGACCACTGCTAGCAATCGCCGTACAAATCTTGGCGCAAGCTGCAATAAAAGTATTTGCAGCCGTATTTGTGATATCTTGTTCTGTTTTTCCAAGATCTGGTTTTAATTTTAGATGCTTAATTGCTAATATCCTCATCGCCTCTTTTAAAGGATATGCTGATGCAGTTGTTGTGCTTGCTGTTGCTGTGCTTGCTGCTGGATGTGTTTCAGGCCCATTTATTACAGATGATGGGTGCGATGATGGGTGCAATGCTGCTTCCTCTCTTGGTTTCACAGTTCCATAATTTGGATTATAGAAGGCATTTGCACGCTCTAATCCGTTATGAGGCTCCATTTGTGGATACATTCCAGAACTATCCTCATTATATTGTGTAAAACTAGGGTTAACAGATCCGTAAGGAGGCTTTATACTACTCTGCTGCATCCACGCAGAATTATAATCATAATATGAAGGAACTTCTCCAGTCTGCTGCCGCCCCGTCCTCCGCAGAAAATCATACAAACTTAACTCAGGATGCGCCCTAGATTGAAGTGTAGAATATTGACTTGCAAGCTCTGATCTTTTTTGCTGCAATGCCTCATTAGATCTTGCTAATTCATTATATTGACTTCTATTAGCTGAGATCTCGCTACTTGCCGTCTGCTGGACCTGCTCAACGGGTAGCGACGACGGCGACACATCAAGATATTCAGGTTCAGTATTGCTAAAGTCAGCGACTTGAGACCGAGGAGATGCCCCGACTTCCTCATATGCATTTTTTTGTCTTTGAGCTTGATTTGGGGTATTATAAACATTCTCTAAACCAGCATCCATCAAACCCATCTCACTACTAGCCGATCCATGCCGAAAAACATTGCCATATCGCGATCTATCCATGGCTTGAACCTCCTGATAATGACTAGGATCAACACCATGTGGCTCATCATATAATCCATTTGCAACAAGGCGCCCTGATTCGCTAACATTTGGTAAAAAAGGATCCTCATATTCAACAGGACCACGTCCTTGACCCCTTGGAAGATCATAGTTAGCGGCACCTTTCATTTGTTCCAGTTGATGCCTGAGATCCTCTTGTTGAAGCACAAGCTCTTCATTTCGCTCTGTTAGACTTGTCTGTTGCTCTTCCACTGACAAAGGCCCTTTGTATGGCGAGCCTTGACTTGCTGGCGCTAGATCGGCATAGCCAGTCTCGTGCAACACTTCTGGATTAGCGGAGGCATTCTGTGGGTCTTGACTTTCTTGCTTTTCTTGCTGTTCGAATTGTTCAACATCACGTTCTTCTGTGTTAATTGCGTTAATTGCAAGATCGGGCTTGGCTTCTTTATTTAATTCATCATCCGCAGCTTGTCTATTTAATACTGTAGGATTTATAAATTCTGGATTAATAGCTTGTTGTGACGAAGTCATTGCCTTAGCTCTATTCTCAGCGTCCCTAAGAGTCAAAGCCCAATCTTCTAAATCTTCATCATTAAATCCTTTCGCTGATGCGTAAGGATACTCCTTACTATCTTCAACCTCTTCATAAATAGGAGGATTAGGATTTCGAGGACCTACCTCTTCATAAACAGGACCCCCAAAATAACCATAACCAGTAAGATTCTCTCCTCCTACCAGCTGCTGATAAGCTCTATTTCTGTTGCCATCTACAGGCCTTAAAGCAGCATAGTTTCCAACTCCTCTTCGATCATTAAGATTGGGTCTTGAGAGCCTATCATATACCCCTTCTTCTGAACTAGAGCGCGGCAATCCTTGTTGCGCATTGCGAGCATAAACACCTTGCGATAACGCTTGAATAACTTTTTCATATTCAGGATCACTAGGAAGAATTTGTGAATATTGACCACCCTCTTGCAATTCAGGATCACTAGGAAGAATCTCTAAATACTCACCATCCCCTTGCAATGACTCCTCACTATCCCCTTGTGATAGCGCCTTATTTTTCTGGCTGCCTATCTTCATATATCCACCATCTCTTTGATATGGCTCCTGATAATCCGATCCTGGCAGCTTCTGATAAAGAGAATCCACTTGCAGCTCTTGCCTAAGCCTAGGCTCAGAATAAGCAGGATTTGTCATCACTCGATTCTCAGATCCCGATATTGCACTTTTTGGTTGACTAGAACTAGGACTAAGATTAAAATTAGGATTAGAATATTGCGTACCTTTATTTACGCTAGGCTCTTGATAGTTTGAGGCACCAGCTTTAGGTGGAACTTCTTCATAAACAGCTTTTTTTTTAACTGTAGCTTTAGGTGGACCTTCTGCATAAGGTGGAACTTCTTCATAAACAGCTTCTTTCCCAACTGGCAAAAGCTCTTCGTATGGCAGGCCTTTTCTTGTTCTTGTAGGCGCTGGATCGACATAACCAGATTCGTGCTTTACTTTTTCTGCTTTTGTAGAACTTCTTGTTGCTCGCTTTGTAGAACTTCTTGTTGCTCGCTCGTTAAACCCTTTACCACTATCTCGCTTTTGCCCTTCAAGTCCTGTACCTAAACCAACATCAACTGTTTCTTGCCCTTTGCTTGTTTTTCCATCAGAATTTTCATTTTCACCTTGAATACTAACATAACCAGCCTTTTTGTCATTTTCTGTGAGTTCTTTCTCATTTAAAAACCGCCGTCGCTTATCTGATAGAATTCTTCGCTTTGCTTCTTGTTCAGAGGCTCTAGTTAACGGTGCAGCATATTGTGAGTCAGTTTTAGACATAAATCTCTATCAAAATTTAGCAAAATTATAAAATAAACCAAGGTGATTTTTCTCGTTTATTCAAAAACTTCTACAAAAAAGTGAAAAATTTATTATAACGCTACAATTTTTTGATCATCTTTATCCAAGAAGATCTAAGTTTTAAACAGCTCCAGTTTAAACAGCTCCAGCCGCCCCATGACAATGTTTAAACTTCTTGCCGCTATTACAAGGACATAATTCATTACGACCTACATTTCCCCAACTATTGACATCATGCGGATTGCGCTCATCCGCCTTTATATTAGAACGCAACGGATTTTTTGTAATTATAACATTTTCTTGCAAAAAGTCAATATTATCTCTTGATATTGGCTTGTTTAAAAGTGCAGGATCGTTGCGGGTTTCAAACATTTGTTGTTTTTTTGGTGCCAAATTAATTTGATTCATAACATTATCTACATTAATCTGAACATGTGCCAAACGACTAACAACCTGCTCTTCTAAGCGCAACATCATATCTTCATATAAATTAAAAGCCTCTTTTTTATACTCAATTAACGGATCTTTTTGGGCATAAGCACGCAAATTTATACCATAACGCAATTTATCGAGCGACAATAAATGATCCTTCCACTCAGAATCTAAAGTGATCAAGAAAATTTGTTTTTCAAGTTGTGTAAAAATTTCATCCGAATAAAGCGATTTTTTAGCATCAAATAGATTATCACAATTTTTATTAATATAATCCAAAAGCTCAATTTCGGTGATATTTTCTGTGGCAGCATGCTGCTTTATATCAAGCACAAGGCCATAAATACGCTTGATTTCAGCTTCGATACCATCAATATCCCATTGCTCAAAATATGAATTTTTAGGAATCAATCTCCCAACAATATCTTCATTGATTTCAGCGCGCATTTTATTAATTTTATCTGAAATTTTTTCAGCACCCATAATTTCACTGCGTAATGCAAAAATATTTTTGCGTTGTTGATTAACCACATCGTCAAATTTCAATAAATTTTTGCGAATTTCATAATTGCGATTTTCAACTTTTTGTTGCGCTTTAGCTAGAGTACGCGTGATCCATGGGTGAAAAATTGCCTCATCATCTTTTAAGCCCAAAGTTGAAAGCACTGATTGTAATTTCTCAGAACCAAAAATGCGCATCAAATCATCCTCAAGCGATAAAAAGAATTTGGATTTACCACAATCGCCCTGCCTGCCTGAACGGCCACGCAATTGATTATCAATGCGTCGACTTTCATGACGTTCTGAGCCCAATACATACAAGCCTCCAGCGGCAATGACGCGCTGTTTATCTTCTTGGTTTTCACTTTTGCCACCAAGTTTAATGTCGGTGCCACGGCCTGCCATGTTAGTAGCAATAGTGATTGCGCCCGCCACTCCTGCTTGCGCGATAATTTCAGCCTCTTGCTCGTGATATTTGGCGTTTAAAACATTGTGCGGCAATTTATTTTCGCGCAATAAACGTGACAATTGCTCAGATTTTTCGATACTCACGGTACCAACCAACACGGGCTGACCCTTATCATGAGCCTCCTTAATCGATTTTACAATCGCATCTAGCTTTGCTTTTTCATTTTTATAGATTTCATCATCTTCATCTTTTCTAGCAATTGGCATATTGGTTGGAATTTCAAGGACGCGCAAACCATAAATTTCTTCAAACTCAACAGCCTCGGTTAAAGCAGTACCTGTCATACCGGCAAGCTTATCATAAAGCCTAAAATAATTCTGAAAAGTGATCGAAGCTAAAGTTTGATTCTCATTACGAACTCTCACACCCTCTTTAGCCTCAAGCGCTTGATGTAGACCATCCGAAAACCTTCTACCTTCTTGCATACGACCCGTAAATTCATCAATAATCACCACCGCACCTTCTTTTACAATATAATCAACTTCATTTTTAAAGATTTTATGGGCCTTGAGAGCTTGATTTATATGATGTACATAAGAAACATGATTAATATCATAAAGAGATGAACCTTCTTCAATAACACCACGCTCTTTGAGCATTTTTTCCATTTCTTCAACACCAAAATCAGTTAAGAACACTGAACGCTCTTTTTCTTCAATTTGATACGAAGCATCCGAAAGCTTAGGGATCAAACGGTTGATATCTTCATACAGTTTTGAATTATCATTAGTTGGTCCAGAAATAATTAATGGTGTACGCGCCTCATCCACCAAAATTGAATCAACTTCATCAACAATGGCAAAATATTTTTCGCGCTGCACCATCTCCTCAAGCGAGTATTTCATGTTATCGCGCAGATAATCAAATCCTAATTCATTATTAGTAGCATAAGTAATATCACAAGCGTAGGCAGCTTGGCGCTCAACGTCTAAGAGCTCGTTAGTAATACATCCAACACTTAATCCTAAAAATTCATACAACCCTTTCATCCACTCTGCATCTCGCTTGGCAAGATAATCATTAACCGTGACAATATGAACGTTTTTTCCGCTTAATGCATTAAGATAGCAGGCTAGCGTTGATGTCAGGGTTTTACCTTCGCCGGTTTTCATTTCAGCAATACGCCCTTGGTGAAGCGCTATTCCTCCAATCAGCTGTACATCAAAATGCCTCATATTAAGAACGCGTTTTGATGCTTCACGCACCACCGCAAAAGCTTCGCAAAGCAATTGATCCAAGGTTTCGCCAGCTACAACACGTTTTTTGAATTCAGTTGTTTTAGCCTTTAATTCATCGTCCGAAAGCTGTGAAATCGTAGTTTCAAGCAGATTAATCTTTGCGACATATCCGTTTAAAGATTTAATATATCGCTCATTAACTGATCCAAAAATTTTTTTTGCAATAAAAGAAAACATTTTTTAAAAATAAATCTACACTAAGATTGGCTTTAAGAAGCCGATATTTAATAATTTTTAATATAAAATTTTGATATCCGCTCCGCAAAATATCAGTTTTTCAGCAAGCCTCTCATAGCCACGCTCAAGATGATATAAACGATTAATCACTGTCTCGCCTTCAGCAACAAGGCCTGCCAGCACCAAAGAAACTGATGCTCTCAAATCAGTTGCCATAACTTCAGCACCCGTAAGCTTTGCCACACCTTTTACTACTGCAACATTGCCATGTGATTCAATATTGGCACCCATTCGCACCAATTCAAGCACATGCATGAAACGATTTTCGAAGATATTTTCTTCAATCACTGAAGCACCTTGCGAACAATCAGCTATTGTCATCAAAGCCATTAGTTGCGCCTGCATATCAGTAGGAAAACCTGGAAAAGGATGAGTGGAAACGCTAATATGATTAATCTTAGAATTTTTACGCTTAACTTCAATTTCATTATTAGAAACCTCGTGCAAACAAACTCCAGCTCGTTCAAGCTCTTCTTTAAACCCAGTTAGAAGTGACATTTCAACACCTTGCAACAATAAACAACCGTCAGTGATAGCTGCTGCAACCGCATAGGTTCCTGCTTCAATACGATCTGCAATAACTATATGTTTTGCAGAATGTAATTTTTTAACGCCTTCAATCTTTATTTGCGAGGTTCCGGCACCAGTAATTTTTGCACCCATTGCCACTAAACATTTAACCAGATCAATAATTTCAGGCTCACAAGCAGCATTATTAATAATAGTTTGCCCTTCTGCCAAACTGGCCGCCATCAAGATATTCTCTGTCGCCCCAACCGAAACTTTCTCAAAATTAATTTCAGCGCCCTTTAGCCTGCCATCAACATATGCCTCAACATATCCGCCTACAAGTTCGATCTTAGCACCTAATTTTTCCATGGCTTTTAAGTGCAAATCTACTGGACGCGTACCAATTGCACACCCCCCAGGAAGCGAAACTTTAGCCCTACCAAACCGCGCCAACAAAGGACCTAAAATTAAGATTGACGCACGCATTTTGCGCACCAAATCATAAGGTGCCACAGGATTATCAATCTTACTACCATCAAAAATCATCACTCTGCCATTAACACCACCGTCTTTGTCAACACCATCAAGTGCAATATCTACGCCTAAATTAGCTAATAAATTGGCCATAGTTGAGATATCAGCCACATGCGGCAGATTGGCCAAAGTAAGTTTTTCATCGGTTAAAATCGAAGCCACCATCAAAGGTAGCGAGGCATTTTTAGCACCCGCAATACGAACTCTGCCACTTAATTTTTTGCCACCAGTTATAAGAAGTTTTTTCATCTTTATTCGCCTTTTACGATTAAACAAGATTTAGCAAAAATCAGAAATCTACCAGAATATACACGCTCTATCGTAGCAATTTTGCGGATTTGAGAATTTAATTTTAACGCATCAAAACCATTATCACCCTTTGAAATCAGGCCAAAATAATTTTTGCTACATAAGCTAACTTTTTGCCTTGGAATAATATAAGGATCATAATAAACCACCTCACTTGCCTGAGTATAAAGCACCCCAAAACCCGCTGGCGGACTAGATATAGCACATGAAGAAACAATAGCAAATAAAACAAGCAAAGCGATTTTTTTCATATGAAATTGATTTAATTAACCAAAAACCTAATTATTATCACTAATAGTTGGAATAAAGCTAGCTTTTGTTTGACTTTGTGACGAAGAATTTTTGCGGATCTCTTTTCCTGCCAATAAATCCTTAATTTCGTCACCAGTTAAAGTTTCAAATTCAAGCAATGATTTAGCTAATTTTTCAAGATCATCACGTTTTTGCGTTAAGATATCACGAGCCTTATTTAGCGCGATTTCAACAATTTTTTTAACCTCTTCATCAATGATTTTAGAGGTTTCATCTGAAAATTCTTTAATCGGTATATAACCACGCACGCCCTCATCAACACTATAATCGATTGTACCTACTTTTTCACTCAAACCCCAGCGTGTCACCATATTGCGCGCCATATCGGTTGCCTGCGAAATATCCGAAGACGCTCCAGTTGTAACTTTATCATGCCCAAAAATCAGCTCTTCAGCAGCCCTGCCACCCATTGCCACCACTAAATCATCATGCAATTTAGCGCGCGTAACCGAAAAACGATCATTCTCAGGCAAACGCATAACAAGCCCAAGCGCACGGCCCCTTGGGATGATTGTAGCTTTATGTATCGGATCAGAATTAGGCGAGTTGAGCGCAGTAATCGCATGCCCCGCCTCATGATAAGCAGTAAGCTCTTTTTCAGATTGTTGCATGATAATGCTACGGCGCTCTGATCCCATCATAATTTTATCTTTAGCATCTTCGATATTACGCATGGTTACCATTTTTTGATCGTTGCGGGCCGCCATCAGTGCGCCTTCATTAATCAAATTGGCCAAATCTGCACCTGCAAAACCGGGCGTTCCACGTGCTACCACTTTTAGATCAACATCTGGAGCCGCAATAATTTTTTTAACATGAACATTCAAAATCTGCTCGCGTCCAACAATATCAGGGTTTGGAACCGTCACTTGACGATCAAACCTACCAGGCCGCAACAAAGCGCGATCAAGCACATCGGGCCTGTTGGTAGCGGCAATTATCACCACTCCTTCATTTTCTGAAAAGCCATCCATCTCTACCAATAATTGGTTGAGTGTTTGCTCACGCTCATCATTACCACCGCCAACGCCACTACCTCTATGACGCCCCACCGCATCGATCTCATCAATAAACACAATACATGGCGCATGTTTTTTGGCCTGCTCAAACATATCACGAACACGGCTAGCACCCACGCCCACAAACATCTCAACAAAATCAGAACCCGAAATCGAAAAAAATGGCACCCCGGCCTCACCAGCAATAGCGCGGGCTAACAAGGTTTTACCAGTACCAGGAGACCCAATCAACAAGCACCCGCGCGGAATCCGCGCCCCTAAATCCGAATATTTTTTAGGATTTTTCAAAAAATCAACAATTTCCATTAATTCTTGCTTGGCCTCATCAATGCCCGCCACATCTGTAAACATAACTTTATTTTTGTTTTCTTGCAACATTCGAGCACGAGATTTTCCAAATCCAAGCGCACCACCCTTGCCCGCAGCCGACATACCGCGCGCAAAAAATATCCACAAAGCAATCATCAAAATAAATGGCAACCAGCCCACAATCCCGCCAATCACGCGCTCAGACTTACTTACCAAAGGCAATGCATTAACCTCAATTGCATTAGATTGCAGTTTTTCAACCAGATTTGGATATTCAGGCAGATAAGTATAAAATTGCGTGCCGTCTTGCAGCGTACCCGTTAAATCACTACCCTTAATATCAACTTTAGTGACCTGTTTAGCATCAACTTTCTGCATAAATTCAGAAAAACTTAGCCTTTTGCCACTAACCCCATCATTTAAGGCATTAGAAACGGTCATCACCACTAAAAATATGACCAACCATGTAAGGATATTGCGTAGATTTGGACTTTTCATTAGATCTAATTTTGGTATAATTATAGAGGTAATATAATTATTTTAGGCGAAATATTCAAGGGGAGAAAATATAGTGAGAATAAAGTTTAATAACTAACTAAAAATAAAAAAACCCGCTCAAACTTGATTTGGCGGGTTTTATATCATATCAATTACTAAATTATTCTCCTCTAACTACTGTACATGCTTTTCCAAATATTCCTAGGACATTAAAATATTCAGTATCAGCAGTTGCAACTTTACTAATATCTCCATTTGCTTTAGCAGCTTTAATTGAAGCATCTCCTGTAGCAACCAAAGCCAAAGCTCTTACCGAACAAGATTCTCCTTTTTTTATAGCTTTTACATTGTTATCAAAAAAAACTGGATCAGTAGTACTAGTAAAGATGAATCCCGGTCCTGATTTATTAAAATTTGGAACACAATTCGTAAAAAATAATAAAGCAAAAGATACAAAAAATTTATTTTTCATTGTAAGTATTTAATTATGGTTATAAATAAGCTCTAGCAATCCTAGAAGTGCTAACTCCGTTCAAAGTAAATCGAAAAAAAATATAAAGATTAAATTTTAAATTGATAGCTAATCTATAGGAAAGTAATTTTAAATCAAAATTAGTTTTTTCTCAAATAAAAAAACCCGCTTATTTTTGATAAGCGAGTCTTTAAAATATAACATAATCACTAATATGTCTCTTAAAGGCTTGGCGATAACCTAATCTCCCAGAACCTAAGATCTAGTACCATCGGCGCATCTTGCGTTTCACTTGCGAGTTCGGAATGTAATCGAGTGGGTCCACAACGCTATATTCACCAAGCCATTAAGAGATATAAACTATAGATTTTGCGCAATATTAAATATTGCTTCTTGCTTTCGCAAGAACTTTTATTACCAATAAGTAATAAAAGCCAAAACCGACATCGTAAAAATATGATAGCTAGAGAATTTCAATGAGTTTCCTGCGTGGTATATGTCAATATACCAATTATATACAGTTTTTACACTACATATAGCATGTTTTAAATAAACCAATTGGGTTATTAGTACTGGTTAGCTTAATAGATCACTCTACTTACACACCCAGCCTATCAACGTAGTAGTCTTCTACGACCCTAATGGGGAAAATTTGTTTCGAGGGAGGCTTCCCACTTAGATGCTTTCAGCGGTTATCCCGTCCGTACTTAGCTACCCAGCAATGCTTCTGGCGAAACAACTGGAAC
>JACCDV010117475.1_pt1 | contig 94104 bp, 84 predicted proteins | sample 7446131 | NCBI WGS metagenome assembly JACCDV01 (sample SAMN15323448, study PRJNA562643) | freshwater metagenome | isolation source: river surface water | place: USA:Blue River Watershed | collected 2017-08-17 | reverse complement strand
ATTCCCATTCCCATTCCCATTCCCATTCCCATTCCCATTCCCATTCCCATTCCCATTCCCATTCCCATTCCCATTCTGTTTATTTTTTCTTCGTTGTTTTCTTTTTTGGTTTCGGTTTTTTCGCGGGTGATTTTTTCTTTTTCGCAGGTGATTTTTTAGCAGCCGCTTTTTTTCTGGGGGTTCTAATGGATGATTTAAGTTCTTCTTTAATTTCCTTTTTTAATCGTTCCCTTTGTAAATGACGATATACATCATTAACATTACCAGTTTCATAATCTTCTAACATTTCTAATATACTCTTTTTCTTCGGCATGAGATTATTTTTAAGCATAAAATTCTCTCGAGCGAGATCCGACATTTTTTGTCCCATTTCATATTGATTATAAACTTGTAGATTGTTATTTTTTTCTGCTCTTCTTCTTTTTTCTTCTTCTTCCTGTTTGTTCTTATCGGCTATCCTTTTCTGTTCTTTCATATCCTCATATAAAACTTGATACACTTCCTGATCATTTATATCGTCGGGATTTAACCCTGTTTCCGCTCTAAATGATTGTAAATCATGAAATCCACCACGTCTAGGCATTATATATTATAAATATTATTTTATTCGACATATATAATGGATGAAAAAAAAATTTCGCATCCCTTACAGAACTCTATTCGTAATTTAATAGAGGAACGCGCTGAGGAGCTTCACGTGTACGGTAGGAAAGTCTATAATAATTCCGAAAATTATAATAACTTTTCGAATGTAATGGAGCATCCAGAATTCCGGAAATTTCTAGACTCTTTTCTAAATAATGAAGATATTGGTATTATCTTTATCGAATTATATCGCGAAATAGAAAAAAACTTTCCGCATTTTGACCCGTATCAGAAAATAGGATTACATAAATTCATGATGGATAACAGGGAATCGAGAAGTATATTAATAAACAATTATCTCAATACCAAACAGATTAGTAGGCATGAGGATCGCGGTCTTGATAACCATCCTTAGTAGATTCATAGGCCAAGGAATTATCTCGCACGTTTAATGTAGCTGTTATATTTCCTGCGCCGATACCTTCCATAGCCGAGTTAAATCGTACTCTTTGTTCTCCGCCGTATGTGTTTATAACATCCACAGCGTTACTTTTTTCAGTCTTTCTTACCGTAAACATTTCATCAATGGCGTTTACTAATTCGGCGTTTTCTTTTTTGACTGTCAAATCAACATTACCATTGGGATAAAATATAATCTCCTGGTCCACAACCGGTGCCTTTGGTCTGTCGAATTTGGACGGTATAGATCCCAGCATTTTAATACGATCTTTTTTTGTTTTCATGGCTTTTTCATAATAACCACAAGCAGGAGTAGTTTTGTTGTACAGATACACTACACCATTAGCAGAAATTAGAATTATGATGAATACAATGACTACGTTTCTTAACATTATATTGTTATATAAATTGAAGTATAAAACAAAAAAAATATATTTCAGCTTACAATAGTTTGAAAGTTGTGACGCCAATTAACGATTTAGTTTGTAACAATATTCTGAGTATTGATGGATACTTGTATTGTTGGGGAAGTTCCTCCAACGCGCGAACAATATCGCTATCCGTCGTGTGTTCGTGCGTCAGCATATTGCGTATTAGACGTTCCGGTTCGCTTTCACCCCCGATCATGTAAACGCATAACCAAGGAACCACTAGAACCATGAATTTTTCGCATGATTGAAACGGATTTCTGCGAAACACAATAGTCAAAAGTTTGAAATTTCCTCGGCATGTTGGCCGTACTGATAGCGTTTCTCTTAGAACAAACGTATTTGTTTCTGTTGGTACAGAAACGGTACTGAGCAATTTCATTTCGATCAAATGATCGGTGGTGATAGCATTGGCTAGCATAGTGTCTTTTAATTCTCCGTTTCTCCAATCATTCACAATGGATCGAATTTCTTCGGCGCTGATTTCGAACGGAGATACGACACGTCCTGTCATGTTGTAAAAACAACGCTGCGTCTCGGTAAGAATACCGTGCTTGTTCATCCGATTGATTGAATAAATCACACGTTCGTTTTTCTTGTCCATTATTTGTTATATGGATAAAAAAAAATCAATTTTTTATATTACGCTGAGGTACGTTATTACATCATTATCATCCCAATTATTGTATCCAATTGAATCAAATACCTTTAGCGCAAGCCATTCTGGTATGTTTGACGTCATATATCTTTCTATCAAGTTTTGCTGTTCATCTATATCTAACGATATGGAATAATCGGAGTTAATAATCCGTAGTTTTTTAAACGAATTTCGGAATATACGTAAAGGAATAGATGCGTCGTTTCTATGAACAAAATAGCGGTCTTTTTTCCCAAAAGAAACTGTTGTATTAATATTAATGTTCGTTTTATTTTCGTCGTATTCGTAATCGTATATATCAGGATTATACTCGCCGGAATAATCATATTCTATGATCCATTCATCCTGATTAAACTGCTCTATATGAAATCTTATATTTGAAACGCCTCTTAATTGATGCTCTTTAAGATTTATAAGATCTAAAAGTCTATTTTTGAATAGCGTTCTTTTCAGAACAGTCAATTCGTTGGTTATAGTTATAATACGCTGTTTAATTTCTTCCTCGGTCATTATGAGTAATATAAAATCAATATTTCATAACAATTATTTAGATACCCCAGATATTATAATGTAAACTAACATAATTTTTCAATCCAAATTGATTATTTCTAATGTGTATTCTTTTCGATTCTGGTAATATGTGACTTTTTAATATTTTCCTGTCCAACCTATATTGTTCCAGATCTGGGATAAATAACGGTGCTTGGATGTCGTTATGTAATAATACGTGGTTTTTCATATACGAATGAAAACCTTTGTATATATGATTCTTTTTTGAATACATATGGTATATTATATAAATTAATTTTTGAATCTAATATAGTATATAAAATGCGTATCCGAAAGTATATTAACACTACTGTCGATTTATTTACATCTACTGATATTTATTCGGCCGATTTAGATACATTACTGTTAAGTAAATTGGAACAGAGGTACGTAGGCAAATGTTTTGCTAGTATGTATATTACCGGTATCGTAGGTATATTACGCAGATCGTCAATAAATCTGGTTAATGACAGATTAGACGGCGCTGCTTATGTAGATGTTAATTTTGAAGTTGAAGGTGTCATTTTGATTAACGGAGAGATTCTACACAATTGTAATATCATTGAAAAGCATACTAATGCTATAACGGCAGAACATGAATACGCAAGTATTAAATTGAAAAAACCTTCTGATTCGCGCGTTTATGATGTACTATCTCCCAAAATCAATATCCCCATAGTAATCGAAGCTGTTAGTTATATTTTAAACCAAAAAACTATTTCCGTTTTGGCATATCCTTATACGCCAAAAGCCACTCCTAACGATTTCTATTATGTTACATCTGAGATAAGTCCAGCCGATGCTGAAAAACTATCCTTTATCTATGACAAAATAACCGAGGAAGAAAAACTACACACTGCTATTTCTGATAAAAAAGAATATACGTTTTTCAAGGAATTGATGTATCCATTTAAAACAACTCAGAAGTTTGATCAAAGTCCTGCGGTTAAACAATTGGGTTTACAGAAGAAACAATTTACGATGGAAACATTAATAGCGATGGAGCCCGGATATGTTGTATACCCGGATGAAGAGCATTTCCTTTCAAAATCATTATATCACGCAGGTAAAACTATGGATGAAAATAAAGAGATCATAATGTCAGATCCATTCGCTGTTTATGGCGGTATACTTAATAAATACCTATTTAATTTACAAGCGTTAAGAGGATTCGTTGAAACTTATCCCACATTTAATGACATTAAGAAAATGTCTTCTTATTGGAAGATTTGTCATATGACGAAGTCGTGAAATCCAGGATAAAAAAGAGATGCTAAATAATATGAACACTAATTTATTTATAGTAAATAATGTCCATCACAAAATCTTCCCTAATCAAATACATTAAAAAGAATATCGATTATTTGAACGTTGATGAAACTAGAGAAATATTACAAATGTTAATGTCATCTGATATAAACGATGATAAATTACAAACAAAGGGTGGCGGTACACAAATTAAATTCGTAGATATACCTAAACACATATTGGTTTCTATAAGTAATTTTATTGAAAGTAAACTTAAAGACAAACAACAAGAACTGAAATCTATTCACGAGGAAATTGAAGTTAAAGACAATTGACGGATGTATTTTTTTTAAATGTATTCTATGAAACATTACTTTCATAATAAAAATAATATAAGTGATAATATAAGGCAACAATGAGTGATATCAATACGTTAATTATGCCATTAGGAGGTAATGGTTTCGAAACATTTTTAGGTGGTTTGATAGTCGAAACTGATTCGGAAGATGAATATGCTGAGGATGAACATACTACTGATAGTAATCCCGAAACGGAAGAAAAAAAAGCTGATGGATTTTACATAAATCCGAATATTGTTGAACAAGATCCCGACGATATTGTTTATAACGATACAAGCAGTTCCGATACTGAAGAGGAAAAGAAAGATAAATCCGATTCGGATGATGACGGCAGTAGTAGCAGTAGTAGCGATGATGAGGATAATATTATAGATTACGCGGAAGATTTGGATGCTAAAATGAATGAAGAAACTGTGAAAGATTTGGATGCTAAAATGAATGAAGAAACTGTGAAAGATTTGGATGCTAAAATGAATGAAGAAACTACCGGCGGTTGTGGGGGTTGTAGCACAGGTTGCGGAGATCATCGCGATGTAAATATAGAACCCGAAGAAGGTATCGAAGCAAATATTTCCCAATTAGAAGCTATTGATAATATTGATACAGCCAGCGTTAGTAGTAACGATTACGAAAATGTACAGTTTGAATCCGATTTTTTAAATAACGATGGTCATTCTACTGGAGGAGAAGAAGAATTTGAGTCAGAATTTTTAGATGATCCAACTTGTGATGATAACGAATGTTTAGATCCCGTTGATCCTTTGGAAATACCACCCGACGAAAAGGAAGAACAAAACACATCGACCAAAAAACGCAAAAATAAGGTGAAATCAAATGAAACACAGGTGGAATCAAATGAAGATCAGATCAAAGGCCATGAAGATCAAATGGAATCAAATGAAGATCAGATCAAAGCAAATGAAACACAGGTGGAATCAAATGAAGATCAGATCAAAGCAAATGAAACACAGGTGGAATCAAATGAAGATCAGATCAAAGGCCATGAAGATCAAATGGAATCAAATGAAACACAGGTGGAATCAGACGAATATTCGGGAGGTGCGGATTTTGGAGGTTCTTTGGAAGCCTATCTTTCTGGTATACCATAATCCTCTAAACATTTATATTTCAGATTAATATAATGGAATTGAATCAGGGTAATATTAATTATGACGATGCCGATCAAGTGATTAATGCCGCGGATTTAATGTGGAAAGCGCTTAAATCATTGGTCAAGAGTACTCCATCGTTTGAAAAAAAATCCGATAATGATAAATTGGCATATTTCAGAGATGATATGAAATGTAAGGATTATATTAACGAATTTCCTATTGTATGTAGATATATGATATGTATGGGTCAATATAGTCGCAAAGCATTTCGCAGATTCTTGGATAAGATCAAGATTGACAAAAAAACCACACCACCGGCGGATCAACGACCGAAAGGTTATATGGAAGATTTATGGTTAAAACAACAAGCTTACTATGTTCGTTATTTATGGGAATCTTTCCAAAAATCACATTTCAGTGTACAAAAAGCCCAGCAAGTATGGAGAGACGCCTATACATCATTAAAAGGAGAAATTGATGATTTTCGCAATAAACACGAGGAAATTAAAGAACAAGTAGAAAAAGAAAAATTGGAAATCAAATCGGAAATCGCCAATGATTTTGTAAATCATGTCTGTAAAAACCCAGAAGCGATCGACCCGCAAGACATGCGAGCTTTACATTATGTACTTAAAGGCAAACAATACCGTCGATGGTTTACGAATTGTTTGAAAGATATGTTGACGCGTGTGTCGTTAGTTCCGCATTCGTGCGGAGGAGTTGGTGTGGTTCCTGTTGAACCTGAGGAAGATAATAAGGCAAAGGTTGTTATGATCGAAACCGTTTCCGACGAAAACTACGAAAAGATTCCAGAAGAATTTAAGATGAGTGAAGATGAACGTAAACGATATGCCCGTATGACAGGAGGCGATTATATTAATTAGACAGTCGTATTTATCGCACTCGAATTAACCTTCTTTTTTTGAACTTAAAATTTGATAATATATTAATATATAATGGATCCTATCAGAGTTTTGTTTGATACTTTGCCGAATATTTATGAATCTAGTACTGATCCTATAGAATTAGAATGTAGGTTCAGTATTGATAAAAGAAAAAAAAATGGTATTATGTTCCGGGACGAAGCCATATCCTTAGCCAAAAAGATAATAGCAGACCATATTGAAAAGGGAACGCGTTGTGAAATAAACCAAAGTATTAACTTTATAACCAGTAAAGGGAATATTAAGCAATTGAATTTTATAAACGGTGTACAACAGAAAGATTCCGCCCAACATTATACTAAACAACATATAATAAATACAATCCATGTATTAGACGAACCGCAGTATAAAATTTCATGCGCGACAGAAAAACCAATACCAGAATTTAAACTCGAAAACATAGATACTACACGGATTAAATTGCGTTTTAGTATATTTATGGAAGAATGGCGTTTAGATATTACACTGGTCAAAGAATTGAACGGTAATAACCTGTCAGAATTAAAAACTATGAAAAACACAATGCTAACTGACCTTTCTTTTATGGATTACGACAGAGCTCCATGGATATACGCGTCTATGATAGAATTCGAATTAGAATATATCGGTTCTTCGCCAACCGCCGATTCGTTTAAAAACGCAGTTAGGAATTTTATGGATTATTTACACACGCAGGATTATCAAGGGTTAATTTATAAAATCGCCACGGCTATAGAACGCCGAGATTCGTCCAGATTTCGATCACAAAACGGTCTCAAACAATTGAGTAATCAAGTAATTGAACTTAACAAAAACACATTTTTGAAGGACATATTACCAACAATTACCGATTTTTATATAACTGATAAAGTCGATGGTGATAGAACATTACTTTATATCAGCAATCAATCATACGCTATTAATGACAAATTAATACCGTTAGATTACAAAGAAGACCTTGTATATATTTTCGATGGTGAATTTTATAATGCTGGAGCGCAGATCAAAGACCATGTAGATCGGATCAAATCAAATGAAACACAGATCAAAGGCCATGTAGATCGAATATACTATATATTTGATGTATTGGTTTGGGAAGGTAAAAATATTTCGAATGAACCATTTAGTACACGTATGACATATTTTGAACAAGCAGCGAAACAGTTCCCGATTATTAGAACAAAACCATTCGTACGTTTTACTAACGATTTTCAAAATCAAATACGCGAATTTAAAGAACAAAAAAAACCGTACGAAACAGACGGGTTTGTATTTACTCCATCGAATCATTCATATAGCGATATGAAAGTTTATAAATACAAACCAGTATCGCATCTTACGATTGATTTTCTTATCAAGAAATGCCCGGATAAATTGCTGAATATCAACCCATATAAAAAGAGCACGCAGACATTATATTTATTATACTGTGGTATTTCAAATATGGTATTCAAAAAACTTAAAATGGAACTGATAAAACATTATACGGATGTGTTTCCGGATGTTGATACATACCGTTTGCCTCAGTATTTCCCATGCCCTTTTCAACCAAGCAATCGTAAGTTCGCGTATTTGTATTATAGCGACGATCCTAATCTTGATGGTAATGTTGGTGAGTTTCGGGTACCTAATTATCAAGATGATATATCCGAATATGAATGGGAATTAGTGCGTATAAGACATGACCGTAAAACAGAAGTTGATAGAGGTAATTACTTTGGTAATAATTATAAAGTAGCGGAATTTGTATGGATGGCATATCGCGATCCTTTAATAATAGAATCTATGGAGCTCAATGTTTATTTCCAGCAACATGAAAGTGTCGCGCATTTGGCCTCCAGAAGTTATAACAGCTACGTGAAAGGTAAAATATTAGAACCGTTTAGAAATACGGAATATGTTATGGACATGGCGTCCGGCAAAGGGCAAGATTTCTTTCGATATTCGCAGCTCGGAATGAAAAACGTGACATTTTTGGAAATAGACAAGACGGCATTAATGGAATTGATTAATCGCAAGCACGAGTTTGCCAATTCTCGCAAGTTTCATAATTCGATGTCCGTTTCTGTCAATGAGATAGATCTTAACAAAAGATATAAAGACAATATTGATAACATTTCGTCTTTAATATTTACTCCGTTGAATGGCTATAATCTGATTTTCTGTAGTTTGGCTTTTCATTACCTTATATCGGATAAAGCATCGATAATCAATATCGGTCGTTTTATCAAGCATTATCTGAAACCCGGCGGTCGTTTTATATTTACCGCTTTCGACGGAAGAGCTGTTTTCAATTTATTATCAGAAACGGGAGAATGGAAATCGCCGGGAAAATTTCACATCGTTAAAAAATACGAGACAAATATGTTTGCTCCGTATGGACAAAAAATAGATGTATTATTACCGTTTAGCAATGATCAATATTATACAGAGTATTTAGTTAATATTGAGTACATCGCGCTCGAATTCGAAAATCTCGGCCTTACAATGGAAACTAAAAAAAGTTTTGGCGATTATATCAACGGTTATAACGGTAAAGGTGATAAAGCATTAGACGCGGATGATAAGTTATACACCAGTCTTTATCATTACTACGGGTTTTATAAGGAGAGTAAATCATAAATCCTCTGTATAAACATAGTAAAATGTCAAAACAGGAATAGTTATATACGAAGGTAGTAATAAACCGAACATTAAGATTATTTTTTTTAGTTTATTTGTATCGGCACTATCGCTAAGATACAAGCGTGCTTCTCGTGTTTCGTTTTCTATACAAAATCTTATTATAGCGATAGAATATTTACAGACTAGGTAATCATACATTATCTGGAACACATCTTCTCTGATCTCGGGATTTTTGTCTATCACGGTTTTAATTACGAATGGTATCATGAGAAAGACATATGTATCAAATACCGTTATATAAGTCAGAAATTTGTACAACGAACACATTAAAATAATATGAACATTCAATTTTTATTAATAATAATGTCGTTTAATTTATCACATGTAAAGGCGGTAAAAAAACGCGTGAAAAATACCGATTCATTTGACGAACTTATCAACAACAGATTAATAAACAAACCAAGTAGCGATTCTGAACCCGATGAAATTAATATAGAATACGAAGAAGACAGTAAGATCCGTATGTCTGAATTGGATGACTTTTTAATAAAATCCAGTGTAGCTCATGAGGAACCGGAAGAAAAAATACCCAGAAAGAAAAAAACGACACGGAAAAAAAAGGTTGTACAAATCGAAGACGATGTTAAAAAGACAAGAGGTCCTGGTCGCCCGCGCAAAACTCCCAAAAGGGAACCCGTCAAACGTGATGGTATAGCAAATAAACCGATTAACACAGAACACATAATAGAATTTTTGTATGATACGCCGATGTATATCAAAAAAATCATAGGTTTTTTCAAATCGCTTGCGTCAAATCAGATACAATTTATTTTTAGACCAACGGAAATCATTCTATTCGCAAAAGATCACAACGGAATCAATGACATACGTATACGTATTGATTGTTCCAAGGTAAATTATTATTTCTGCGAAAGAGAAATCGAAATAGGTATGAATTGTAAGGATCTTGAACTCACACTTAATAAAATAGACAAGGACTGTCTTACTATTTCGATTTTAGCATTGCGAGAAGATGTGGTTCCCAAAAATCTTATTATCATAACTCAGAATGAGATTCAGATTGATGAAAAACATACCATAGATGTTATTGGAGATTATGATAGAATGTCTAATGAAGAAACATTTCTTGATAATAACTATATGTTAGATTTTACCTGGCCGGGTAAGTATTTTCGCAAAACAATATCAGATATTAAATCTATGTCTGGTCGTATGAGCATTGTACAAAATGATTGTGAAGCCCCGTTAGAGTTTGAATATGTATCAATCAACAGAAAAATACAATCGAAACATATCGTGAAGAATCCTAAAAAGATTAATTTTCATAGCCGTTTGGATGCGGAATCTTCGTTTCGCGTGGATATAAAGATAGAACATATACGACCCGTCTCAGCCGCTCATATCGCTGATAACGTAATTATATGCGTGGATGAACACAAAAAACTTATGACTAAGGCTTATCTTGACGACGAAACTATTGAAATAAAAACATTAACTCAAATAATTAATGACGATATTGTTTCTTAAGTGGTGAATATTTAGGGTATTGTAGTAGATGAATGCTGTAGCCCTTTGGGTAATTTTGTTTTTTAAATTTGAATATTATACATTCTAATAATGTCGGAAGACGGAGCAGTGGGCCTAATCTTATTATTCACGTTATCGGTATTATGGATTTCGAATAGGTATGTTCAGTGTTATAAAACAAAGGCCCAAAAAATGGCTATGTGTAATAAAGTAATGTTAAAATTCATTAATGAGACTAATTTCGTTAATAAATTTGATCTTAAAGTGAAACGCATACATACAAATCTTATTAACGGAGACTTTGAATATGAGTATAGTATGTATGTAGGCGCGAGTTTAAAATTAACGGATATCGTTGATAGTTTTATTAAAACAGTGGAAAATTATTTGGATAATAATGGTAATGGCATTTTTGATTTTACTTATTATAAAAACTGAATTTATTTTTTTTGTCAGAATGGACGCATGCGCAGTGTTTATCATTTTGTTTATATTATTCTCATGCTGTTGTTGTACAGGGAATTCTTATCATAATAAGAAACGAATTGATAAGCTGACTACTTGTATTTATATGTCGAAGGAATTTATTAAATTTGTGGAATTCGTCTGTAAAAACGATGTCAAGATTAAAAAAATAGAAATGGATTTTGATAAAAGACAGTTATACTATAGCATGAATAGATGTTACGGCACGGAATTATCCGACATTGACATATTTGTTGAATTCAATAACATGCTCGATTTGTACTGTAAAGATCTTCATGATGGCAAATATATTTATACAAGTGGCGATACATAGCTTAATTTAAAAACTGAATTTTATTTTTTATTCATAATGGATAATCTTAACGCGGTCTTGATTGCGGGTGGCGCTATTATTGGATCTATTGTTGGTTTGGATCTTTATACGGAAAAAAAATATAACGATAGGGTAAACGAATTTACCAATGATTGTATTAGAAAAATTAGTATGGTCGAAGCGGATGATCTTAGAAATGTTTATTTTGAACCGCGTATCGAACGGTGTATTGTACAAACCAGGGAAAATATATCCGATACTAATAAGCAACTTCTTATTAGCGGCGTAAAACTCGCCGGAAAAAGATATAATAGCGGACATTCTGGATACAGAAATGATATGGATATCATTAATGATATGTTTTGTGAGCAGAGCAAAAGTAACCGCACATATATTTATCAAAGGAGAAAACCTCAATTCGGTGATTAAAAACTGAATTTTATTTTTTATTCATAATGGATAATCTGAGTTCAATTCTTTTCGCGGGAGTTTTGGTAACTGTTCCCATTGCCGGAATTATCGGTATAGATTATTATGTTACAAAAAAAGAAAATGAACGAGTAACCAGATTTACTGATAATTGTAATGAAGAACTCAAAAAATACACTGGGAAAAAAATATCTAATATCCGTTTCGATCCTTCTACGGAAGAATTTGTCGTTTTGACGAACGATAGTATTGGTGTTCAACTTGAAAATAATTCGGGTATCGAAACGGCTATTCGATCTGCTAGTAAGAAATATCTGAAAGGTAAAAGATATTACAACGTTGATTACTCCGCCATAAATGGAGTATTAACCGACAATAGTAGTACTAACAATCGTATTAATGAATTGGAAAATGAGATGAGAGAATTAAGAAGTTCTATATCTTCACTACAAAGAAGAATGAACTCTGTTGAATTTCATACGGTATTTGGTAATTGATATAAATATATTTTTTTAATCATGTATAATGAATAAGGACGACGCAATTCTATTGGGAGCTACTGCCGCATCAGTGGCAGCGTATTATTATTATAATCGTAGACGAAGGCGTGTATTTCTTAAAAATATTCGTGAAATATTAGAAATTCATAAAGGGACATTCTTGTCTTATCTGACATTTGATATAAATACTTTTCATACTAATATGAATTTTTCCGATACGGTAGGCGAGCTTGTCAATGATTCATTCATCGAATATATTATGAAATGTTTCGAAACGTGGTACGATACAAATACGTCGGCAACATATAATTTCACGAATATACGGCCCGCTCCTGTTGCTAGTTAGACTAAACGATATTTTTTACATGTTATAATGAGTTATTACGCGGGTTAGGGTTTAGTGTAATTAGTGGCGCATCCATATCAACTCTGGTTTGTGCTGGTGAATATGTTTTCAATGTATATATAAAAAAAATCGAGAGTTATTAAATGATAAAGGAAGGTTTTTATCATATTTAAATCATGAATATGAATTTACCACATCGGAAACACAAGGCAAACTTATTAATGATGAATTGATCAATTTTATAATAACAGATTTGAAATTACGTTATGTTCCAGAGAGGTTTATCAAATACGATTTCACGTTATCGGAAATAGTATTCTAAATACATTTTTTTTACATATTATAATGGATAACACTAATAAAATTTTATTAGGCCTCGCCGCTGGTTATTTGGCTAAATATTGCTATGATAACTACAGAAAAAGTACCAATGTTGCTAAACATATCAGAACTTCTCTTAATAGAAACAAAGGCCAATATGTAACTCATTTTGTATACTCTTCGTATGATAAGACATATGAATTATCTTTTTCTACTATTGCTGGTGCCAAATTGGATGACTCGTTAATAGAATATTTTATGAATATAATAAATACAACCGATTTAAAATATACATTTACCAGTAAGACACCAATTACACGAACAGATGAACAACCATTACCAAATGAACAAAAAGAATCAACAGAATCAACATATGAGCAACCAGAACAACCAGACGAACAGAAAGAATCAACAGAATCAACGGAGCAACCAGAACAACCGGAAGAAAAAAAAGAACCAACATATGAGCAACCAGACGAACAAAAAGAATCGACGGAGCAGCCAGTCGTGATTATGACGAATTAATTATTTGGTAATATGGATCTTCGGGAGTGTATGGATCAATGTAAGTAAGTACTGGAAATGATTCGAGAGATCCGAGACTCTTGGATCTTCTGCTCGCCGCGGAAACAAATTTTTTTTTGAATTCGTTTACCAATTCCGTTTCTTTTGGAACATCTATATCATGAACAGCAATTCTTTTGCGAGCTGACCTATTGATACGTGTTAATGTTCGTATTTTATTTGTGAATTCTTTAATCTCATCTTTGATTATCTGTATCATATATTCGTTCTTAACTTTTTTTAGTTTGCGTTTTAGCGTGTATATTTTTCTTTCATAAACGTTTATCTGTTCGTTACGGTTTTTTATCTGTACAGAGATATCATATTCAATCTGTTTCGAATTCATTATATATAAAACGCGATTAATATATAAGATATTATGATTTCATCTAAGCGTATTTTGTTTACAAACTATAAATGAGAGAGATTATTAAGATATTAAAATTCATAACTAGGCCAGTTAACACTGATAAAATTAATCACATCGACGAGGAAAAAATGTATGCGATAAACGAACGAGTCGCCGCGATTCCTGTTCTATTAGATTTTTGCTTTGTCGAATATATGAAATATATGAATGGCCCTCAAGTAACAATATTTCCTCTATCTAAACCGCGATTAAATTTTATCCTGTCGTTATTGAAACCCAACGAAGTTATCAATAGTTTGTTTGTACAAATACACGAAAACGAATTCATACGCGATATACGTGATGAGCCCCCGTTTTACATGCGCGATACGCGTTCTTCGGAAGAACTTGATAAATGCGTCGACGAAGTATTACCTTTACTTAAATTACTCGTTGACAAGTTACTCAAACTCTCATCAAAAAATGAAAATAATAGAAATGATAATAATGTACAAATTCACGAATAATTATCCAGAAAAGTTTCCGTTGCTGTATAAGCAACTCATATTTCCGAAAGAAATCAACAATATCGTTATGGACTATATTGCGTATGATTGTTTTAGTAATGAGGAAATTATAGAAATTTATCCAACGAAATTAACAACTGATGTTTATGAGTATCTAATGAAAAATAATCCAAAAAAATTATCGTGGCATATGAAACATGGAAATGTTTCTCATATGGATATGTTATACGCCGCGTATAACATACGCGACTATAATTTTGCCAGAACAGTAATGAAAAATTATACAAATAAATACGGAAAAGAAATAATCATAGATAGGAGTATATCGCAATTGCTTATTGAAAAAGATATTATTGACGAATATTCCGAATACGTAGATGGGGGTCATTTTGTAGAAGATATAGACTATTATATATCGGATAGATATCATTGGCGTGATGCATTGCGTGGACAATTTGATTGCGCGATTGATGGAAGATTTGACATCGAAAAAATAGAAATTACTCAGGGTAATATTGCCATACCAAAATATAATTTTATTCTTGATAATATGGACGAAGTTATCAGGAACATATGTATGATATGGGCAACTTATGATATAAGAACTATAAGTTTCATCAATAAATATCAAACTGTAACAAATGAATTGGGCTTGATAAATACAATTGATGTTTTTGACATCGTTATAAGACAACATGTTGAGCCAAATAAATTGGCAAATTATATTTATGATTATTCAATAGCGTGTAATAATCGCCCTTTGATGGAACATGTGGTAAAATACATTGATGAGATAATATTCTTTGATCCTAACTGTGAGTCATTTAATGAATGTTGTATTTTAGCAATGGATCACAATCTTGGCATAGAAAGAGAGATATTAGATATCGCTATTCTGTTTGACGAATTACATTTTGTCATTCAGCATTATGAAAAAGGTAATATGAAAAGTATGATATTATACGCTGTACAAAATAATTCAATAAACGTTTTTGAATTTCTTATATATAAAATCGGTGATGTACCCATCGATTTGATAAAATCTATTTGCGATAACGCATATAATAGTTATGATATCATAAACTATATTGTGGAAAAAAAATGGCATCATTTACGCGAAATAAGAGATAATAAAAATAATCCAGATATAAATAATCTTATAGATCATCGACTTGTTCGGTGAGTGTTTTTGTATTCGCTCTAACGAATTCTTCATTTACTATTAATTTATTAAAGCTTGTTCCAGCGCAAGGACTAGCGCCCATTACTAGAGGCCCTGAAATACCATGAATGCGATCGACTAATCCATTAATTGCGGCATCCTGTACGACTTGTATAGCTGTTTGGAACGATAATCGCAATGTAACGTTACTCATTTCGCGTAATTGTAATCCTGTTTTTTGTATACTAGTAACGGATCCAGAGTATACCATTTCATCAGCAAATATAGCACAATGAACTCTATTAAGATTCTTTAGAGTGGCAACTAACTGATCTATAATTTTATTTCTCGCGGCTGTAATTCCGAAGATATGTTCTATTTCTTCAACGGAATCACTTTGCGTCCTATAGGGATCGATAAACGGATTGTTTAATACCGCAGGCATATTAGTACCAACGGTATTAATAGCAAATACTTTTTTTGTCGTCAGGCTTCCGTCCTCGAGCTCATAAGTACGAATTACTGTTGAGACAGATGTGTTGATTAATCCATCGATTCCTCTGACAATAACTTCTTTAATATTCTCCATCAAAGGAATGACAGAATCTTCATAGAAGTTTTTGCTATCTTTGAAGGCTGTATTTCGTAAATAACACCGGATAAATATAACGTCTGCGTTTTCTGGCGTGTGAATAATATATACTTCTGGATGATTCTGGCGAATCTTGAGTACTATATTTTCCAATTTAATGCTTCGTAAAATAAGCTCTTCTTTATCCACTTCGTATCTGATACACCATCTGGCTAGATCGTTCGGAATAGTACTGCCGAAATTATGCTTTTCTATTTGTCTAATTACCTTCTCTTCATGAACAAATCTCGGATGTACGGGTTTGCCATATTCTTCGAAGAATATATGAGTGGCGGAAATGAATCTACTAAATTTCATCATTTCGATATGATTGGCGATTTCTTGAACTTTAATTTTATCGTTTTCATATTCCTCTTTTACCATGATTAACATGTGAGGACTAATTTTACTCGTCGGTTTTGCTCCCAATATTTCTTTTATACGAGTGATTTCATCCGTTTTTGTACCTCCTTGGCCTCCTGTTCTATGCTTCGAGTCCAGAATGAATTGCGTCATAGGTTCACTGATACATTGCGCTGCTAAAATACCAACAGCTGTACCGTATTCTATAAGAGATTTTTTATATACATGAACAATTTTTTGTATAATTATATCCAGCAACGGATTGATGATGTTTTTACTAACCAGATAACTGGTTGATAAATAACTGCGTATCAGAATACACATCATTTTAGTAGATGATATGATATGCTTTGGTATTTTTTTCTTAAGGCGTTTTTGTAACCCATTAAGAAATACGTAACCAATATTTTCACATAAATCATTTACCGATTTGATAACATACGCCGGATCAAGTATTTTTTTACTATCATCCAATTCCTCAAAAACAGAGGAATAGTTATGAACGGTATCATCAATAATACGTTGAATATTAACCGGCATTTGTTTACCGTTATTTAAAATGTATTCTTGCGGGTTACTTCCTTCGAATCCCAAATGTAATCTACGGAAATAATCGCGATCTTCTTTAATTCGCTCAAATTCTTCGTCCAATAATTGTTGAATTTTACCATTATTAAACATTTTGTTTAGCGAAGACGCTTTTGTATGAAATCTTTCTTCCAATTCATCGTTAGATATCATAATGGTTGGAAATTTTACATATTCGGATTTTGCTTGATCTAAACCATTTTCTCCATATAGAGGCTGAACAACATTCATACCTTTTGTGGATTTGCGTAGATTATCGACACTTATTGTTTCCAAATTCTTAATACTAATACGGTTTTGATAACCCGTAATAGAAGTACTAAGAGCATTAGAAATTAAACCGTGTCGTGCTTCTCCTGCCGTAAAAGGATATACGTCATTAGCAACTCCTTCGCGGAAACTAGTCGAAATATATCCCGAAGCAGCTGGGCTAGTATCGTATCTAACAAAATACGGAGATGATCTACCCCAACCCACCTGTGGGCCGAAACGTTTACCATTAATTGTTTGAATACCAATGGCTCCGTTAATAGCTATAAAATTAGGAATTTTACCTTTGCTACCTGATAAGATCAATTTAAGCATACCGTTGCTATTTAAATCAACATCTGCCAAAATTGGTAGAACCAATTCATCACCGGCTGATAGAGCGCTTACCTGTTCGTTTTCATAGAAATCTTTAAGCTGCGTTCCAATCGGTGCTATAAGTTTACCGTTATCCATTCTTTGTGTAACTTTATTTGCTTCCAAAATCATTCCTGCGATACGTCTTTTAACTTCTCGCATAGCTTCTTTTGAAATATTAATATCATTTACACCAACTGTATATCCTTTATACAGGAAGAATCGGTGAACAATTTGTTGTAAATCATAAACCATCTGTAAAGCAACATCGTTACCGTATTCATTTGCTACGATATGAAATATACTTCCTCTAACGCCTTGACCGCTGATATCTTTATCGATGATACCAGAAATCAAATTACCTCTTTTGATTACTACCTTTGTATCTTTCGGGTTGTATTTTAATAGATGCGCGTATTGCGGTTTATAAACAGACGGCGAGGCTCCTATAATATTAATAGCTGGTAAAAGCCTCGATATCAATGATCTATTATCGTAAGATTTTGCTCGGAATTTCCGATCAATTCCTCTAGTAGTAATATCACTGAACAAACACATAGCTTCCCATTTATTAAATGATAAACCATCTTTTGAAAGTTCAGAAATACCAATAAGACCATCTTGGAATGCCCCAACAAGCGGGGCTTGATTCTGCGGAGAAATAAACCAACGAGCAACGCACGATATTTTCTTTGCTTCTATTCTCGCCATTATATTCTGATTAACGATGGCATTCATCTGATCTCCATCAAAATCGGCATTGAAATAATTACAAACGGAAGGATTAATACGTAAAGTTTCACCCGTGTTCATAACTACTACTCTCATACACGAAATATTACTGAATAATAATGACGGCTGTCTGTTGAAATCGACAACGTCTCCAGTTATCATATCACGCATAACGATATCGCCTATTTGTAGTTGATAATTTTTCATGTATTCTACTCGATGAGCGCTACCGCTGGATTTTTTAATTATACGTTTACACCCGGGATATCGTTCAGTTCCGTTTAAGAAATATGTCATTAATCTATTCATATTCTTAGCTGATACTGTTTCTGGGATTTCCAAATCGCGTGCGTGTATCATAGGAACGCCTACTTCGTTAACCCGCAATCTACTATCTCCTGTAATAACCGAACGAATCATATAATTCGTACGCTTACCCATAAGATTAGAGCGAATACGACCAGTCTTTGTTAATAGTCTATCTGCGATAGATACCGGAGGTTTATTTGTATTAGTAACCATTTTTACTTCGCCTCCGCCGCCGCCTTTAACCATTGTATAGAACGTGATATCGATGTTAAAATACATATCATCGAGTTCCTTTTTGATCAATTCAGGCGGTGGAATTTCTTCCGGCAAGGCATCATTAATTTCAACGATAGTTTTTAATAAAGCTGTCGTGTCGGAAATGTTACTACGTTCTCCATTAATACGACGAATATCCGGCCTAATTGTATTAGGAGGAACTCTGAGCGTTTTAATGATAAACTTTTTAGGATGCGAACGTAATGGTTTGCCCATTTGTAAGACTACCGAATCAGGGATTCTTTGTAATACTTGTTCTATTTGATGGTTATAAAATTGTAAAGTTTTGATATTTTTACCCTCTCCAATTGTTCTGTAAAACACACTGGGTCGTACTTTATCTCTAGCTACTTGCATATGAGGTTTACCACACGATGGGCATGTCTTTACTTTTTTAACGTTTTTAACCAATTCACTCAAATATTTGGACGGTTTAATAACCTTCTTGATAGATACAACAATACTGCCGCAATAATAACACACTATTTTTAACCATCTTAATAACTCATCTCTGTATAAAGGTGATTTAACGGGATATTTAAGGTCATACGTACCAAAATGCCCCGGGCATATAGTTTTTTTGTTGCGACACGTTGCGCAATTCCACGCGTGGTCCGTTGTACCCATATGAGGATCATAAATACCCTCTGGCGTCGGCCTGGACTGTTTCATCATTATCTCTTTGTATAATACTTTAACATTTCCATCTTTTATGTTTTCTTCATTACCTAGTACATAAAATGATAGATCAAATACACGAGAAAAATAAGTCGGTCCTTGTGGCGCGTTTTTATACATTAATATACTAAATTGTTCAAAATTTAAAAAGATTAAAAAATTGAATCAAATTTGCCATATTATCAACAACCATGGAAAACACCACTCTTTCGGATTTGGCACCAGAACTACCCAGTATTTTTAATGCTATGGAAAGCAAACAATGCCCTGGATTGAATACATATTACCAGAGCGATGTTATTTATGGTAAGGTTGAAATAAGTTTTTGTACCAAATTATTTATTGAGCATCCTATTTTTACTAGGATGAGGAATATAAAACAACTCGGAGCATTGCCGTATATATTCAAACACGCGTCTCATTCGAGGTACGAACATAGTATTGGCGTGGCTTATTTATCTAGATGTATGGCTCTATACCTGAGACAACGGTATCCGGAAATTACGGAACGTATGGTTCTGATGGTAGAATTGGCTGGTTTATGTCATGATATAGGACATGGACCGTTTAGTCACGCCTTTGATGGATTACTTAAAAAAGTAAATCATGACGAAAAAACATCGCATCACGAAGCACGCAGCCAGTTATTATTTAAATATATGGCTGAAGAACTTCGTATTCGCGAGCCTTCCTACGTCGATTTGACACCACAAGAAATCAAATTGGTAATGTATTTTATTGACCCTGCTTCATACAAGAAACATTTTGACGACGTAAAACACGATAATTCAGCGTGTCAAGACCCCACAGTATATCCCAATCTTATGCCATTCTATAAAGGATTGGAGCAGATTGTGAATAACTATATCCATAAATTTGATACGGATAAAATAGATTATCTACTTCGAGATTCGTTTTATTTGAGACTGGATATCTCTTTACACGGCGATTTTAATATCATGGGTATGATTAGAGATGTCGCGATAGATGATAACGTCCTGATGTATAATATCAGAGATAGTAGTATCATCTATACGATGATTTGCCGTAGACTCGTTCTATATCAGGAATCTTATACATGTCCAAAATCTATGTCGATAAATGCCATGCTGACAGACGCTTTAGAAATGGCCGACTCTGTATGGAAATTTACTAGTTATTCCAATTTGGAAGACGCAAAATGTATAGACAATTTCTGTAAATTGACAGATGATTTTATCATCATCTCAATTTTAAATACGCCTGATTCAAGGTTTTCTACGGCAAAGGATCTGATCAATCGCATATTGTCGCAGAAAAATCTGTATGAATATGATGGGGATTACGCCGAAATTAACGATGAAAACAAGGCAATGAAAACGGTGATCCCCAGAAGGATATACGGAGACGCTTCCATACCCACCGCATCTATCCCGAGTGTTATCTACCACCAAAACGGTAATAGGATATCTCAGGGGAATAAACCGGCGTCTTATAGTGTCTTTAATAAAAGACTACCGTTAATGTGATTAGTCCATATTGTCCTTATTACAAAAAAATAATTGTGATTTCGAATTATTTTTTTATTTTTATAATATATAATGGACCAATCCTCAATAGCGTTAGGCGTTATTATCGCCGTTTCCGTTTTTATATTGTATAGGTGTACTTGTAGACGCAGACCAAGAAGACGAAATCATTCTTGTTCGGAAGGTATGAGATCTCACGATCGAGTAAATCCGACAGATGTATCAAAAGATAAAGGAGCAAGCGTTGCTCGTGAATTAGATAAACAGTATGATGCTGTTATTGATAGTAATGGCGTTTATAAAGATTATAATGCTGTAATTCAACGTTTGTCTTTGGAGCCCGAAGTATTTGAAAGCCACAACTCTTACGCCGGTGATTTAGGATTCTCAAACAATACGGCTTCATCAATGACAATTAGATCAGATCCTAATGATTTAAATAACTGGGTTCTTCGCCCACCAATGCCGGTTAGTGTAGGAGAAGACGCTCGTGTAGATACTTCTGAATCTACTGATCAGCAACGTCATAGAAATAGATATTTGTTGTAAATACTATTTCATATTTCTAAAAAATAGATTGAATTTTTTTTGTAAAAACGAGATGGGTACATTATCCCATTTGATACCGTTTATAATTAACACAGTATGAATTCCGTGTTTTTTACTCACATCTTTTATGTTCGGCAAGTTATCATCGAAAAATATAACTTCGTTTTTTTTAACATTTGGATGTTTTTGTAATATACGTTCTATCATACACGCTTTACTACAAAACATGCCATAATGTATTTCCTTGAAGTAATTTATTATACCCAGATCTTTTATAACTAAAGGAGCCGCAGAATGGAAAGACGCTATATACATATGTACATTGTTATTTTTCATGTGCTGGAGTATCTTTACAGTGTCATCGTACAATTTCTCTCCATCCCACAGAGTCATATCAAGATCGAATATTGCAACTTTAAAAGTCATCAAGAACTATATTTATTCAAAATTTGATTCGAAAAAATATATATAATGCAAAAAACTTTTAGTGGTGTACTTGGTAAAGATGTCTTATATAAAGATCCCTTATTCCTGATAAAAACAGGGGGTGGCAATATACGTGATTCGGAATTTAACTTTAGGCTTGCGTATTTTCTGACTAAATTTACCAGTAATTCAACGCTTATTATGAGAAGTATTCTTACAAAATACAATTCCAATAAAATTAAAAGCTACTGGAAAGTCGATAAAAAAGATCCGTTAGACGAAGAAGCCCGCAAAATATTGAACGGGCATATATTACAATTCCCATTTAGAGAAACTTTGGACGTGAAGTTGATACCACCAAACGATAATAATATCATTGTAAAAGAATATAATGCCTCCCTTGACGAAAATGGATTTTATAAAAAGTTAAAATCATTCATGAATTTGGTAGGCGAACCGTTTAATCCACATACATCAGAGGATATAGTTAATGAAATGAGCAAACATGGATATAGTATGGTAGATATATACACACCAGATACATCTGCCGAAATTAATCCATGTTTAGTATCGTATATTGGATTCGTTAAAAAATGAATTATCATCAGGAAACATAATGAATCCGCAACAATTACGAACTGATTTACTCAATGGATATGAATTTCCAGACGTATCTACAGAACAATGCGTGAGTGGGCCCGTATTTTATAGAGGTAGTATGTTAAACAATAAATTACACGGAAAGGGCGTTATTAAAGGAAGAGATTATATCGCTTTTGGGGAATTCTTCAATGGTTCAATGAATGAAGGAATGATTTATTATGGATTCCCGGAATATGAAAAGAAAGCATATGTAAATGATACGTGTATTATACGGTTCATTAATAATGGATTCGTTATCATTAAACGATCCGGTGGTTTGTATCAAAAAAAATACGAACTGATTTGTAAAGACGATAAATTTTACATATTTGAAATTTCGCCACTATGTTTACCTAAATTGATTCATAAAAGCGATGATATGGATGTAAATACACAAACACCTACAGAAACGCAGATCGCATTTTTAGAAACGCATAACATTCCAGCGGGAAAGATTTATTCGTACGACTTTGGATATATTTTCGATTTCGAAATTCCTTTCAGTACTGATCTTTCTCCAGAAGCGAAGAATACTATTTTGAATGATTCCCAAGACTTATTTTAACGCGTCGAAAATTTCATTATTATCATCCTCATATAATTTTGACATTATAGTGCTATAATATGGATGAGTTTGTGGCATAGCTGTATAGCCTTGTAGTTTATCATCAAACATGAATAAATCAATATGATTATTATTTTTTTTGTAATAAAATTTTTCATCCGTTTCTGGTATCGATATCTCTGAAACTGCTAATTTAACTTCCGAATATGTTTTACACATTGACGGTATAGTCATATCTTTTTGTATTAACGGATGGAATAGAGGAGCGTCGTCTGGTGCGCATAATTTACAGTTAATTTTCCTTTTTACAATATCCGGTAAATGATAGTAATGTATATTACAATCGATGGATGTCTCTGCTATTACTTGGAGAAAATTGTTTATTATTATCATATTGTTAATTGATTTTTCATATAAGCTCACATCCGTTGTTGGTTCGTTTATTTTACCGTCTGGTATGGTACGAGGATAGTCGCTTAAATATATGTATACTTGTACGTTTCTCTCATTTTCTGGTAAATCTTCGTGACTTAAATAACGGATAGCTCTCGTTGCTACTTGATTTATGCGAGCATAATTCCAAAACGGTTCCATAACGTGAACATGTCTTATACGTTTCAAATCTATACCTTCAGCCACGGCTCCAGACATAAGTAATAATCGTATAACGGATCCATCCTTATTTTCTGTATTATTGAAACTCTTTATCATGCGCAATCTATCTTCGGGGGAAATTGCCCCTGATAATATTGCGTATGTGTTCACATTAGTTTTAATATCATAAGCATCTATGTTTTCCGCGGATGTCAAAAAATTACGCCAACCCATCGTATCCAATATACGAGAAAAAATACCCAGACCTTCACCGGAAACGAATTGGCTATATACTAAACCTAATTGTCCTCTATGAATATCGATATTTTCGAGTATGCGTTTCATTTTGGGAGAAAATCGTAGCGTATTGAGTAAATCCTCATCCGTTATTTTTTGTATAAACTTTTCTCGTGATTTTGCCCCTCTTAACGGACCTAACGCATATTCCGGTATCGCATAATTACTTATTTGTCTTGATTTAACGCGGTACGTACTTCCGCCCCCATTAGAAGAAGAAAAACGCGAGTGCTTTGATTTAAAAACAGTACGTTTCTTGTCTTCTTCTAATTCCTGAGTTCTTGCGACTGTATACGAAGCGTATTGTTCTATACTCATTGGAACTTTTTCAATTATGAATGGCAATTTTTTTGGAAATCCTTCTCTATCCAATTCTGGAGGGAAATATAAATCTCCATAATAAGAACTTAAACCGTATATTCTGTTGGCAAATTTATCCTTATTCTTAACGCTATTATCTGATCTGTCAATAAAATAATCCTCAAATTCATCGTATGATTCGGAAAATAATAGTGTGGTTTCTTTATCGGTGTGTTTTGAAATACCACGACCTGCCCCCGATCTGTTTACTCTGGTTTTTACTTCCAAAGGCAGTGGGCCACGTAGCATATTGAAACATGGTACTAATTCAAATGGGTCGTTAACTATTGGTGTTCCCGTAAGAAATATCAATTTGATGTTCTTTGCTCTAATTATGAGGTCGTATAATTGTACCGCGTTTTTCGATCCGTTAGTTATTCCGTTGAATAAATTATGCGCTTCATCTATTATTAGCATAGAATTATCAAGAGAATTTTTATCAACAAGAGTTATAAACTCCTCCAGTTTCTTCTCGAAGAGCATTTCTTCTTTATTTTTTTTAATATTTTTCACTTGTTTGAACATATTGCTGGCGTTTAGAGATATAAATTTGAAATGCTTATCGGGATCTTTTTTTGTTATTGCGGTTATCGTAGAACGGAAATTTCCTTCCAATGATTTCGGAAGCAATACATTTATTTGTCTTCGTGGTTCGTTTTCGCGAAAATAATCGGCAATAGCAACCGCCAATCTCGTTTTACCAGTACCCATTGTATGTACAAACAACAAACCTCTTACACCACTATTACGTGTAAAAAATTCTTTCGGAATGAATTGGTGAAAATGTAACATCGCTTTTATCTCATCAGTATATTCCAACATTTCCAATTGTTTTTTAATCGCTAAAGGATAAGACGTGCTGTTATAATATGGTAAATCTAAAGAGTTGTTTTCCATTAAAATGGTATATATTTTAAGTTTTATAAAAAAAATATAACTAAACTCTTTTGTTGGGCCCGATGAAATTGTTCATCTCCGCGACAGTGATTTGTCTCCTGGTTCCATCGGAATCAATTTCGAAATGCGTCCAAACATTGCGATTCATGTTGAACACGTGAATCAACGCCGGATGTCTTCCAGATTGATACTCGACGACATCACCTTTCTCTTCATAATTCCATCCGATAGGAAATGCGTTCGCAATGTTTCCGCTTGGTGTTCCAACGATCCAGATTTCAGCATCATGGCTAAAATGATCGCGATCACGGGTGAAAAAGTGTTTTTTTCCAAGAAAGAATCTTCCCGCTGAAGTAACCGGCTTTTTCTCGTCTCTTTCGAGACCTTTCAATTGAAGAAAGGTTTGATCCAATCGTTTCGTTTCACCGTTTCCGAGAACAATGGATTTTCTGGCGTTTTCAACACCTTCACACATCCAATGCGCGGGCATTGCGGGAGACTCGTACAACGACCCCGTTTTAGCAGTGTTGCGCTTCGGTTTGGGGGTTACGACCCAAGGATTGCTCTTAGGGACAACCTCTTGTGGTTCGCTCATATCCGCCCACGACATCTTGACGGGTTCCACGGCTGGTTTTGAAACCAATGAGTTGATGAAATCAACAAGCGTTTCTTTGGGAAGATTAGCCATGATTTCGACGATGAATCGTTTCGAATCTTCAGGTTCGAGCAAGTCAGCCAAGAAGGTATTTTCGCGTGTCATCAAGTGCTCCTTCACGTCCAGCCCGAGGGTTTGGATCGAATTCACAACGTTCGTGAGCTTGGACATCTTATGCTCTGATATTTGAGAAAAAAAAATCAATTTTTTTTTTAATGAAAAATGAGCTGTTTTTTGATATGCCTATAATTTCAAACTGGCTATTTTCTTCCATGCGTCATCTACGTATGCCATACGATCTTTCATGACATTATCTGGTCTTTCTACGTATCCGTTGCTATTATTTCGTATAGCTTTTAACCTGTTAATTATCGATTCTACCATTATTTTATTGCTATAAACAACAGTGGCCATTTCGTATATCCCTCTAATGGTGTTCATACACTCCTGATATCTCTCATCCATTTTTAAACTGGACTCAAATCTTTTCGATTTTATACGCAATATATTGTCCGTTTCTTCATTTAGTTCAATATCGATATCTATATCTTGTTTTTCTTTTACCTCTTCGAAGTATTTTTCATCAATATCTATTTTATCCTCGATAACTTCGTTAAGTTCATCGATACAACTTTGATATTTGTCATATATATACGCGAATGCTCGTATATTCTTTTGTATGGTATTCAATAGCACGCTATATTCTGCGTTAAACTTTTTAGTCGTTATTTTTTCCAATGATTTGGGACCCTTCCCGTAATATATTCTTTGTAAATTATTCAGTACCGTCTTATGATATTTTTTCGACAATCCGCATAAGATGCCGTCAATAATATCTCTACCATAATTTTTATACTTCTTTTCTATTTTTTTTCCTATTGATAATGATAACCAATCGACAAATTGTGTCTGTGTGGCGTTATCGTTACATAATTTATCAGGCTCTTTCTTGAATGAAGCACTCATTATTCCTAACGTAAATTTGTCCGAAATTTCATTCGTGACATATTGATCAGATAATTTGAATATTCTTCTGTATGTTTTTGACAGACTATTGTATTTCTTATAGTATTGTTTACAATACCCGTCAATAAATTTACAGGCGTTGTTATAAATTTTATCTTCAGCAATTTTCAAATCATCTTCCGATGAAGTGGTTGGTTTTACTTGGAATTGTTTTTCATACGTGATAAGACGACTCAACTGTCCGTTGATACCTCCTTCCATATAATAATCCAAATCGACAGAATAACCCGGTTGTTTTATAACTTCGGGGAATTCCATTCTATCACCGATCTTTATATCAGATTTACGACCGCGATAGTCATAATTATATATGTACTTATTAACGATAATGTAATTGAATGTTTCGCCGTTTTTGATAATATGGCCTTTTTCTTTCATTCGATCAACGAATGTGTGTACACTAACATTTTTTTTGCCTTTTCTATACGTGGCTGTTTTAACGAATTCGTCGTCTCCCCATTTTGTATGGTATATTTCGTCGATTTTATTTACGACTAATTCCATGATAGTGTATAAATTATCTGGATTAACACTATCCCACATTATTTGGTTAAATGTAGTCCTTAGTAGTTTCGACGCACTACGTTTAATAACATCTAAACCTCTAATGAATAGTTTTTGAGGCTTAAAATTTGGTATATTTTCGTGCGGGATACCGTAATATTTCTTTTTTGCCGTAAATATTACAGGATACAACACTTCTTCATATGCCATTTGTAAGAATCCATTATTATTTTCTCCAAAGAACATACTATTGACACCATCACGAATAGCCATAACATTATCAAATGTTATTTCGACTAAACGGGTCCAGTAGTCCAGTTTAGATATTTTACCGGTATAATAATCTCTGTCAATCCTATCAAATACATTTTCTGGAATTGACATATATATGGAATCTGTATCTCCATAATAAACATGGCAGCCCTTTTCTTCGACAAATTTTTGAGCCTTCTTTAAACTTTTTTGACTGTAAGTTGTGATACCTCCAGCAACTTCCACCTGGAAGAACGGCGAAACGGGGTTTCCGGTCTCTCCGTAAAATGTGTTCATATACACTTTTAAAGCAAGTTGTTTTGATTTTAGATATCCTTCTTTGAGCATTATCGTATCGTATTCTTCCTTGTTTATTCGTAAAAACTCTTCGCCATTAGCTTCAAACTGTTCTTTTCTATTTTTGTATACTTCCATTTCTTTTTTGACTTTTTTCCTTTCCGTGAAAAGGAAGTTTAAGATATAACCATAAATGCCGAATTTGAAATTCGGATTTATAACGCCATCTTTATGAGTTTCTAATTCGTTATTATGATAAATAAACCATGCTTCACATTTTCTTGGGCCGAATTGAAATACAACTCGATGTAATTTGACTCCTTTGGCGTGTAAAGCCATAGCTGTTTTTTTATTTAACACGCAATATTCTGGAGAGAAATTGTAAGCGCGAATAATAGACGGATACAGGGAAGCGAAATCTAAACCTGTAATTGGCCTGCCTATTGGTTCTTTTAGAAATTCAGCAAATTTTTCGGATAGTTTACCGTATTTATTTTCTATTTCGGATAGATCCTTTGGTGTTGGGCCAAATTCTTCGATTATGTTGTAATACGTTTCGATTTCTTCTTCCGTTGTATTTTTCCATTGGATACAATCTTTGTTATTTTTATAACCTGATTTTTTTATCCGTTCCATAATAGATAATTTGGACGTTTTTAAGCCACGTTCCGGAGGAATTACGTAAGCGCCTGGGTATTTATGTTCACTCCTCTTATTAGTGACTTTTGATGAAAACTTTAAATTAAACGGCTCTCGTTGTCCAACAGCTATTGTTAAATTTCGAACTTTCATCGAATTAGCCCTATAGAGCGCATCAAATAAGGAACAATATGACATGGCGCTAATTTCCCTATTATCCATAATTACTGAGCGAGCTAACAATAGTTCTTGGCATCTTTGCGCATCAACTAAACAGTATTTATTTACTAACATATTTTGCTCGATTAAATGAAGATAATGATGTACTACTTCATCGGGAGTACCTTCATCAAATTCATAATGAATACTTCTACCCGATGTATCCCATTCAACGCCATTTACTTTTGATAAGTTTTGTAAATCGTGATATATTTGGAACATACGATCGTATTTCATATCTTCTTTACTGTTTAATTTACACAACTCAAGATAGTATTTTAAACTACTTTTGTTTGATTTGTCAAATATCCTTCTGAATATGACACGTGTATCAACAGTAAGATATCCCGTTAAATTCATCGCTACAGGAGTAGCGGATTCGTCTGGTGATATTTTAACTCTTTCAGTTCGTACATTATAATCCATAACAGATCTATCGGTTATAGGCGCCCAATGTTTTACTGCTATCATCTTGTTGGCTAATTTAGATAACATACCATTTGTCTGAGAAGCTCTGGTAATCAACCAATCCCAATCGTAATCACCATCATTGAAACCAGTTATTATTTCCGGCCTCATACGTTCCACTAATTCAGCAAAACCTAACATTACATTAGTTTCTTTTCCGCATATTACTGTCAAATATTTCGGATTCGGAGCTGCTGGAAACATGGATAACACAACTTGAAATAAAGGTTTTTCTTCGCTTACCCAATGGAATGATACTCCTATACATGGCATTTTATCACCCAAATTTTCAGGTTTTGGTACATCACCATCTACTTCTGATGGCATTGTTTCTATATCCCAACACATCAGCAATGATTTTTCTTTAAACAGTTCAGCTGTTAATTCTTCCGCTGGAACTTTAATTAAATTCTTAATGTGTAATCGATATGAATTGCCTTTTAACTCGTGAAAATTATGTGATCGGTAATGCGTCAATTTTGTCCATGAACAAAACGACGTTAAATGATCTCTACAAACTACTCGATAATAATTACTAACATCATCGGCAAATGTGGGATATCCAATCTTCTGTAAAACTTCCAATGCGTTTTTTCTTTTTTTCAATAATTTGTATGAAAATCGCACGAATTTTTGTATATTTTCCACATACCCCTTAAAGGGTTTGCCAAATTCCGGCGATACGGATTCATATGCTGTTTCCTTATTAGATAAGAGTAAATCGCATATTTCTTGTATATATGTGTTTGTTGTATAATTAGGTCCTTTTGAGAAATTCTTAAATATATCAGAATCTTCTTCTGGTATTAATACATCAAAATATGGATTAATACCGTCAAGAACGACGTTTACACGACATCCATTAGTAAGACAGCCCATAAGGACTATTTTATACGTATTAGAGTTTTTACCGCCTTCTGACATGTTTGTTTCGAAAACAATACTTGGTAAAAATAACAGTTCTTTTCTCTCTTTTATGTCATTTTTAATGAAGGTATTCCTATATATATTCGTTTTACAGAATTCCGCATATGATATGACTTTTCCGTGAAAAGGATTCGAAATATCGCTGTTTTCCATTAAAACGGTATATATACTATATATATTTCATTTTTTATAAAAAAATGAATATTTTTACGCTATTAACAGTCTTTTGTTTACTGAAAAAAACAAACGTCTTCCTAACATGTCACAACAAGCAATAATCAACAGTTTTGACAGCTATGAAAGTGAACTGAGACGGGCTATGGAAGCATCCCGTGCTTCAGAAATGGAAGAAAGAAAGCGAAGAGAAGTGGAAGAAAGAAAGCAAAGAGAAATGGAGAATGACTGGGTTATCGCGGAGTTACTAGCCAACAGCACTCCAGAATTAACTCACGAAGAAATCGAGCTGAAACGAGCTATGGAAGAGTCCCTTGCCGCGGAAGAGGAGGAAAGAAAGCGAAGAGAAGTGGAAGAAATGGAGGAACTTGATCACGTTATCGCTGCGTCGATGGCACCTGGCACGCAAGAATTAACCGGCGGCGACAGCGATCTTGAATTGGCTTTGGCCATTTCTGCGTCTCAAGAAGATTTCACCGTTGATACGACTCGTGAAGCGGAACTGGCGAGATTTTACGAAGAGGATAGAAAACGGATGGAAATGGAGGAAAAGGAGAGATTGAGAGCATTGGAAGAAGACAAGAAACTCATGGACGAACTCCTGGAAATTGAATGGGGAGCCCCTCAAAGACAACCAGAAGTGAAAATGGACCCCGTTGAGTATGCCATGGTTGGGGCCAATGTGAACATGGGTTCGCAAGCGGTTGTTAATGCCCCGGGTCAAATTCTGAACCTTTTGGAAGCTGCCAAGGAGCAATGGAGATTGGCAGAGAAGAAGGCCGGGAATACCACCGAAATCAAAATAAGAGGAACGACACACGAGCATCGTTGTTTCTTGATAGCCCTTATCAACATTCGACCGGATTTGTTTCGAGTGTTTGGGATGAACAACGCAGGTGATTTGTTGGAACATCTTAACTATTTCCCCGATTGCGTTCCCGCTCAAGGAGTGTTTTACGACGACCTACACATCGACGCTGTAGCGAAGGCATTGGGCTTAACGATTGTGGTTCTCCAAAACGAGGGAGTTAATCGCGATGGATCGTGGAAAAGTGTAGTGATTAATTGCGAGATTTTCAACCACGGCGGCAGCAACGGAATCATTTACCTGCCGTACGTTGATAGACTACACTTCCCGAACGGTGCCGAGCTCAACGAATGTTTGAGATGGAGAGCGGCATAGACGAAAAATGAGTGGACAAAAAACTACTCACCGAAATATAGAGCATCATGGCTCTTTACTTGGAAAAAAAGGGCATTATTTCTTCTGTATTTTACAGAGGGGGTAGTGTTACTTTTTTTTGAATAAAATTGATTTTATTTACACAATAACAAAAGAATACGATGGACAAGCTCGTATCTTTACGTAATACTTTAAACGCTGAATTGGAAAATATACTGTTACAGATAGTAGGTGTTACGGATCCTATTCGGCGTGAACAAGCAGAAGCCGAATATAATATTACATGCGAAAAAATAAACAAATGTTGCGAAGAAATCAAAGCGTTACAGGATGAACAATATATTAAACTTATAGAGGAAAAAATAAGGCTACGAGACGAAGAGGAAAAAAAGAAAATTATAAGCGCGTATAAACAAACTTCCTGTTTGATAGAAGCACTTGAAGAAACGAATATTATCGATATGAAAAACGATATTATTAAAAATAGAATACGTGTGAGAAACGATAGGCGCACGATATTACAATTAGCCAATGCGTTAGACAAACGTATTTCCGTTTATAATTTACGCGGTGATATTATTGATACTCTTGGCAGAGGTAATGATGATCTGATTTTATATGTTTGGGTATTAGATAATGTACCTGTTTATGATCTATTTGCGGTAGAAGATATGTAATAACTTACCATTTACACATGTCGTACCAATTTTTACGAGACCAAAAATCTATTAATTCGTCATTCGTGCGGGCCGTTCTCTGATAAATCGGAGTATCCAAAGACGCCCTGTTGGGATTATCATATTGCAAGCCGTCATTATCTCTATCATAATGTCTCATATGAATATGACGTCTCCAATAAGGTATTTCGTTATTATTACGAAATGAATTATCGGATCTATTGACGTCTTGTACTTCCCAAAAGTTTAATTTCTGATAATCTTCGTAAGTTAAATCAGAGAATTTTTTTTCTTCCCCGTCGACAATGGCGCTCATACGAGTTGGTACAAACGAATTCCATTGTAGCATGTTATAACACTTGGATAAAAATTCGTTATTTATAAATCGTAACAGTGCTACCCAATCTTGCTGACCTTCTAGTAATGTATATTTGCGCAAATTATTATGTAGAGTATATTTGGACATCCATGTAGGGATATTTCTCAGTATATATTCGTGAGACATATCGGAGCCATTTTTTTGTGCGGTTCCGTACATTGTTCTCGACAAATATGCCACATTATATTTCGATTTAAATAGTTTAACGATATCAACGTCTGTAAATGTGGGCTTACATTCCAAATTATGTACAGATTTACAAGATCCTAATGGCTCATACAAATGAGGTCTATTCATTAAATCTTCATACGGTATAACTTTTGACATTATATATTAATTGTTATTTATTCGCATCTGTAAAATATAATGTTACAATTAAACAGCAACGCATCCCGAATCTACCAGACTACAGTCTGAGGTTATTTTATAATATACAGAGACTTCGTATAAAACTCCCAAAGTTGCTTTATGTCTCATTTGTACAACGGCGGTTAAATAGGATTTATCTTTAGATACTTGTATTTTTTTTGCTATGAATTCCGTATCTTTTTCGAGTGAATCTATGTGTTCTAATAAATATTTTTTTGCTACTATTTCGGATAAACGACTATCAGACCAACGGTAATAGAAATTTGCCCATATATACCATATCAACAATACCATTACAAATATGGACAATGCAAATTTAGTGCCTCTCATCATTTCTTTTTTTAAATTTTTCGTATCCATGATATATATAATGAAAGAAAGTGATTCAAATTATTTATATATCATTACGGCGGTAGTCATAGTATTATCTATGTGGTTATTATTTCAAATGTTTCATAAAAAAAGAAATGTCAAAAAAAATAACCGTATGATTTTGGTAGATACGCCTGATGGTTTGATTGATATGCCTATAAATTATATTTCCACGGAAATAACAAAAATACGCGACAATTTAAATTCGCAATACGATTGTTTAGGAGATAATATGGTTATGAAAGATCCGGAACTATTATACAACGTACATCAATCTATTTCTAATTTACATTCTTATATCATTAAAAACCCTAGTAATAATATTACCATAGATAAAATGGAACAGAGAAATGCTATTTTGGACAGAATTCTTTTTGATAAAGAAACGGATGAATTTGCCCCCGTTGAAATAACGGAAGGACAGATGGAAATTGAAGAAGAATGCCCTATGCCTGTAGTGGCGAAAAAGTTAATACGTTATATAGATGGTATCATAGAAATGTTGAATAACGATCTCTGTGATTGTGGTCGTATAAATTTCGTTCATTTAAATAATGTGGTAAAGGGATTTGATAAACATATAACCAAACTTGGAGGCGTGTATGAAAAAACGGAAATGCATTTGGCGCGCGAACCTAGAAAAGTTAATACTGCTGATAAATATATATCCGAAACGAGTATTCCGATGGGGGATAGTTGTGTTGGAATACAAAGAAAAGTTACTAAACCGGAAGAAATAGGTCATTTAAGTCAGTTATCCAAAGTTACTACTAGTCAACTCATGGATAACAACGCAAGTTATGATGAGATAATGGGAAGGGCAACTATGGGAGATATGTCTTTCGAGGGTCTCGTAGAGCAGGACGTGTCTAGTTTTAAAACGCCTGGTCATTTGATAGGTCAAATAACGGATTTATCCGATTATTATACTGTAAATTTTAATTCGTGCTTGGGAAGAGTCATACCAGACGAGCAATTTATTAAAGAATGTGGTGTCTATGATATTAAGTTGCGTAATGCTATTAATGGTGATTCTAGTGGAATCATAGCTGGATTGGAAAATACAATACATAGATAATTTGTTTTGCGTTACAAAAAAAACATAAATTATATATAATGAGAGAGTTAATAGTCATAGTTGTGATTTTAGCGATGATAGTTTATTTAAATAAGAGATATACAGCATTTGTCAAAGCTCCTGTTGTAGAAACTCCTGTTGTAGAAACTCCTGTTGTAGAAACTCCAGATCCGTTAATATTAAGTATACCAGATGCGACGTTATTAGAAATTGACAGCAAGATTAATAATATCCCAGGATCAGGTTATATTGTACCCAAAGTAATAAAACTTACCCCGCAAAACGCATCATATGATCGAGTAATAGGTATGGTTACATTACGTAAATCGACATATAACACGCCTGCTGATGCGTATAACGATATACAGTTATCGGAAATTAAAGTGGTAACAAATAACGGAATATTAGATTCTAATGATTACAGCACAAAATTATATATTGATGGTAATAATGGAACATTCGCTCCTGAAGTAGTAGACAATGATATCAAGACATTCACCAGAAAATCGACAAAGGAATTTAGTCAAGAAATAAGATTAATTCTCGCTAATCCACAAAAAATATTAGCGATTTATTTATATTTACAGTCTGAAAATGATTTGGAATCATTATATGTATATCTGAGCGACGCAAATTTCCGTTTTATTGAATCCATAAATCTCGCATTTGTGTAAAAAAATTATTTCATCAGATAAATGTTATTTTGTTTGTACACGACGCCATTCTTTCTAAATTTCATGGAATAAATGTCGTAATAATTACCGGAGATTTTCTTTTTTGCTCTTACGGAAAGAGTTTTTAATTTTGTGAATATTATACGACATTGATCGCGGTAAAAGTTATTTGCCTCGATAACTCTTTGTAAATTTTCATCTGCGAGTTCTGTTTTTTCCATATCAACATTATTTAAAATATTGATAGTTTCTAAAAACCATCTACCATAAACTTCCAATGCTTTGATTAAGTAATCAGGCGTTTCATCATCATAAAGTAGTCTGGTTTTGTTTAAGTGTTGTTTTTTCGCATTGCGAAATAGTAATCTGCGATTTTCGCCATAATTATTGACATCAAAATATTTATCTTGTATTTCGTCATTAGAAATGGATTTATTTTCTTGATAAACAGGTTCCATATGTAAACTGTCAATCTGTAAGAAACAGATGTCGAGTGTATCCATCACGTCCATGTTATATACGAGTTATAATTCATTTTTTAAAAGAACAGAGCTGTCATAAATAATCGAGTTTTCCCCTGATTTTTTCAACAAAAAAATGTAATTCGTCCAGATATTTCCAGATTTTGTTATTGGACACCGCATAATCAGTGTATTTTTTAGACTGGAACTGACGAAGAACATTTTATAATGCCTTATGTAAAATATTTATTTAATGTACGAGATTTATCCCAAAGATCGCGAACTTTAGTACGAGTAGCACCTTCAGATTATACTTCTTTGTCTTTGGTTCGATCGACCATCGTCTACTCGCACTAAAGTTCGCACAAAGAAGTTGATACTAAGGTATATTTTTACATAAGGGCTTGTTTACCCTTGTATCATTAATGTATTTATTTTAACTTTAAAAAATAATAATTATTGTTTTGCTAATTGTATATTTTGTATAAAAAATTTCGATAGTTTCATATAATGACCGACACTCTGACTGATCTTAGATCACACAGAATTTACGACATAGCGATTTTTGATCTTGTTTTGTCCATAGTAGCTATGGAATATATTTTTCGATATTTTGGATATAAGCAATACACAGGCGCTCTTCTCGCTATACCTATTGGTATATTGGCACATGCGTTATTTGGTATCAACACGGAGTTGAATTACAAACTTGGTATTAGCGATAAACCTGTTCGATGAGCAAAAAAAATTATATCTTATTTTTTTGTAAAATCTATTCGGGAGGATTAACGTTATCAATAGTTCGCATGTAATGGTAAAATACAATATATGTATATACTGTCGGGCCAGGTTTACCATTCATAACTGAAGAATCGTTTAATTTCTTCCAACCGTCACTTCTTAAACAAATAGCCCAATAATGTCCTCCCATTATACCTCCGCCATGTTCGCTCTGCGCGACAAGTTGGTATTCTAATTTTTTATTACCTGGCGCGTTGAAATACATTTTTTCGTCAAATGGCGTGATTTCCTTTCTTTCATATTTTTTAATAACCGCGCATATAATTTCTGGTACAACTACCAATCTCGTTTTTTTGAATTTGGGACTTCGTCGTTTACATTTTGAACACATATAATCCTCATCAACATATCCTGTTTGGAATTTAATAAATTCTTCTAATGTGCGCTGTTTGCCATATGTCGTATCAAATTGGCGAAAAATGGGTAATTGTTCCGTTTGTAAATTTGATTGTACCTCGAAAGTTAGATTATATTCTGTTTTGTCTGACGAAATATCTTTACATTGATGACAATAAATTTGCGTATTGTACGCGTGTTCGAACAGCATTCGAACACTTGGAAGGGCATCCAAAATACTCATAATCATCATAAGTCCTTCATGAGAATCTTCTTGTGATCCTAATTGCATTGTTACTCTATCTTGCCTAGATTTTGAGGCACGGATCAACAATGTCCACAACTTATATTGAATTTGATTTATATTTTCCCCTTTTTTTACAGCATTGTAAAAGTTGTACAATTCTACTGCGATAGGATTATCTAAAAAGTGTCTTTCCTTTTTAATACTTTCTAATCTTTCAAATACAGAAGGGCATGATAATAAGCATTGCAACAAACTATTAAAATAACATGAATTACCAAAATTTGGTAACCCAGCCCCTTCCGGCACATATGATGTATCGTACGGTAATAGATTTTTTAGATCGTTATTTGATTTCACGCGGGTTTCATTTGACGACATATCTAATGCTATTATATCTATGATAGAAATTCATTTTTCAATTTAAAACGCATATTACCATAATAACTCAAACTAACGAAATACCACTAACTACAATTCGTAATCCAACTATTCTATTCTGTGTTTTTTTCGATACAAAATCGTATGGAATTACGCGTAGTTTTATCGATACTTTTTTACCAATACATTCATGATAAGTCACGAGTCTATTTTTTTTGTCCGTGAATGGTAGCATTTTCTTTGATGATTTAAACGAGAATCCCGTATCATCAAACGGTACTTTGTACATTTCAGGTTCTTCACCGAGAAATTCCATATGTTGCCGTTGTAAATCGCACAAACATTTATAAAAATAATCATTCGAAGGATTATCTTGATTTTGATAAAAGGCCGAAGTTGGTGTTGCTAAATATGCGTATATCGCAGATATACTCGGATTTTTTTTAAGTATCATTACTGGTCTGGGAGAATAATAAAAATCTCTTTCTACTTCGTGTGTCTTTATAACTATATGTTTTTCATCTGGGCGTGTTGGCCTGGGTAGTTTTACAGATAGCAGTGTTTGTTCCATGTTATATTATATATAGTTATTCTAATGTATTTTTTTACAGTGTATATTTTAAAATGACATGTAATTACTGTAAACAGGAAAATACCGCAAAAAAAATGATCGATAATTATTTTCACATATTTAAAACATTTCGAACTTGGAGCCGTTAAAATCATTCTTGTCATATGTTTCATTGCTTTCGTATTCGGTATTTTGTGGATTAGCAATCTTTAATCCTCTGACAACAGGAGTATCCAAGAAGTCCAAATGATTAACCATCATAACTCTTGCGAGGCGCTGTGCTTGTACAAGCCAAGTAAGATTACGTACGAGTTTTGTATTGAATCTGGCATGGCCTAATTCGGCACAATATAAGACATCAGGTCCTGGTAACGGATGGTCGGAAACTTTCCATTCATTACTATTTTTATCATAATATTTAAGACCGTCAGTACTGACAGGATCTGAAGGCACTATAAAGGCAACTTGTTTGCCATTCGTATTACCACCAACAAACATAAAATTAATCAATTCCTCATAATGTTTAGCAAACAAATGGTAATATCCTTTGAGTAATAAATAACGAACATTATTTTGCGTAGCGTTACCGTCCACGTCTGCGTATAAGAAGTTTTCTGATGTAGTGGCAGCACCTGCCGCGTTACTGTACAACATTCGAGACAGCCAGTATTTCTCATATTTGTTTAAATTTCTATTAGCATTAATAGCAGCGAGTGAAGTTCTGGCCGCCGCCGTAAATCTTCCCGTTAATACGACAGCACTCGAAGCGTCTACATTGTTTGATTTTGGGGACCTCATAAGTCTGATAGCATGATCCTTGTATGCGTTGTACAAATTTACTGAACAATATTTCGTATCTGGTTGTTTAAAATCTGTAAATACAGCATTTAATGATTCTTCTATATCAGAATACCCTTGTCTGTTAGTCGCAACTCCAGTAGTAACATTAGATTTCAAATAACGATTTTTACCGGATGAGGTTGTCGTAGGAAATATCGCATCTATTACCGCATCTGTGATGCGATTTTTTTGTGTACTTAAAATATCCGCCAAAAGGGTACGTAAATTAATAAAGTTACTAGTCGAAACTGCGCCCTCGCATAAATGCGCCAAAGCAGCATTACTTAGTAACATAGACGCATCTACGACCCAATTAGGGTTCGGTATAATAAGAAAATTCCAAACATTTACGAACGCATTTGCGTTAACATCAATTTTTCTATTTATAAACTTACCATCAATGTTTGTCACATTATTATTAGATAAATTATTTATATTTGCCGTGGAAGACAAATCCGAATTAATCAAGCTATATAAATTGATAATTGATGATACGGTGCCATTATCATTAACGCCTCTTTGGAATGCGGCGTTTGTAAACGCGATAACTCCCGTTTTTAATTCATTATCAGAACACTTCGTAACAAATCCACTTATAGTTGATCTTCTGACATTGTGAAAATTTGGTGATTGCCCAAGTAGAGTCAATTCATATATATGCGTAGCTAATAATTTTAACGTTTGAACAACTTCAATATAAGTTAATGCGTCGAGAGAAGCAAGATTTAATACCAAGAGATTATTAATAGCGGTTTGTAAAACGCCGAAATTTCCGCCGCCCAAATTGTACCATGCGTTATTGAGTTTTGCTAAAATATGCGTATACACAGGATCTGCGGAGTAAACATTAAATCCAGTGAATAATGTTTGTATTGCCGCTTGTTGACCAAGTGAATGGTTCGTAAAAATGGATTCCAATGGCGCGCCATTTGTATAATCGTCAAATTCACTATGTATAGAATCATGTAATTCATCTTTACCGATGTCCATACCTAATGTTGCAGTTCGCAAATCCGCAAAAGTCGTAGTATGATCAATTGCAGCAGCAGCGGCGGTGGTAAATTTGTTTTCGGTGGCAAAATTGTAAATATTTAAAATTCTGCTATAATACCCATATAAATTTTTAACCGCGACTAGATGAGCATTGATTTTGGCATCGCTTAAATTTATTGTTACTGGAGCCGCAGCCGCGATATCACCATCCGATTTCATTAATGGCAATAATTTATTTGTTACCGTATCATCTCCAGTAACAGGGTGAACAGTATATACTGTCCGTACGCCCGCTGCTGACATATACACATCATGTATATATTTTGATTCTCTTTTTAATTCATGATGTAGAGCATTGTTTCTATTTAAAACTTCCGCATCATCAGAACTATCATATGGTATACTAATACCCGCTTTTTGTGAATCCGGTAATCCGTTAATATGCGTCACGAAGTTTTTGTAATCATTAATGCCGGCACTTACGTCTGTTTCAGGATTTCTAGCCTGTGCGTTTACAATAGGCCAATGATTGGCGTTAACATGTGTTACCCCATTATTAAGTTCTTTTAATCTTTCCACTGGACCATTAGCGGCAGTATTTACCGCCGCTGCCGCTGTTCCTCTCAAAAATTTTCCTTCGATATGTCTCAGAACAACATTTTTATAGTTTTTAACAGTATCAACACTTGCGGCAGCCACTTGCCCTGTTAAATATTGCGATATGGCTCTTTGGGCCTCGTAAGCTGAAGGTCCTGCCTCAAGGGCCATTATACTGTTTATTTTCGCACCGCTATCTAAAACACTTTGACGATTGGCGATTTGTGTAGAACTGGTTAACAATACTTTATGCCAAAGTTGATCGCTCAAATATTTGGGACGCCCTAATCGTAAGTTATCATTTCCGTTAAATAACGAAGCCAATAAAGCGTAATACTGTTTGCCGCGTATTTTTTCTCCAGCAGTTAATGACGCGTATGGATGTACCAATAATTTAACCATAAGTTCTCGCGTAGAGTCGCATTGGTCATTTGGTTTAATAAATCTACCTGGATCATTATTTCTTTCATAAGATGGTAGAACGAAATCATGTACCATTCTGTCAAATGTATAAGAATAATTGAGAAGGTTGATAAACGGTATTTCTCTCATGAATGCGTGAACATTGATTGGTACAATATCTAAATCTAAGATATTATGGGTTCTTGCCGCTTTTCTGTCCAAGGTTAATGGATCGTTGATTGAATGTAAAGATTTAACAAATTCTACTTTTTTCTGTTTTAAATTTGGCGTTTCCGTAAGTCCAATGACTGTGGTTTCACGTTGTGATGGACTTTGAAATTGGTACGGGACTAAAATGTTATTTGTGCTGTTTTTGCTTTCACGATAATATTTGTATATGGCGTCATACACAAATTCGGCATCATGATTGGATTTGTATAGATTAAGAAGGTTAATATCATCACCAACACTCGTAAAAGGATTCAAATACGTGTTTAACATTTTGTTTTTTGCTTCTGATAAAGTGGGATTATTAGCAGCAGCAGCAGCAGCAACATTAGCAACAACTTTCGTTTCGTCTGCCATATTTGGATTATTATACACGGAAAAGAGATTTGAATAAACGGCACCATCCACGGCAAAACGCGCCAATGATACGAAATTACGAACAGTACTAGCATAATCCATAGCGGATAATTTGTGTTCATGCGATGAAATCGCCGTGAAATCTTGATAAATTTGTTTCGCGCCTGGAAAATGATCCATTGTTGGTGTTACGTCGTTTCTTCCAAGTACCAATCTGGCAGCGTAGTTGAATTTATAGACATCACTACCGTGTGATTTTGATGGTAATAATAATTCTGGTGAATAGCCCTCTTCTCTATCATATTTTCTGTATTTACCAGCACTATCCAATGGTAATAATATACTTGAAGCAGGCATGAAAGGTAGAAATCCATGTCTTTGTTTATAATCATTAATAAAATCGCGTTGAGTTTCCATGAAATAAGGAGCTGTGTCTTGTAATTCTTTGTATACTCCGTCGCAGCATCTTTTAATACTGATTGCTTTTTCAATCAACATATTAAGAAGACTTAAAAAGTGCGCACGTTTGTCTGGCAAACTGCTCGGATCAACTAATGCGGCTGATCCATTTACCAAAATTTGTTGACTTTGTTTATCTTTAAACGCTCCTGTGAAATTAAGATTCAAAGATTCTTTCATTTCAGAATTTGATAATAATGATCTTAAAAATTCAGCACGAGAGCGTACAGCCTCGAATAATTTACTGTAATAAGGTAAATTTGCTCTCATTCTTTCACGCATATATTCGGGAATTTCGCTAAATCCTTCGTAGGCATGTCTTTTACGTTTCATACGTTGATCAATAGCATTCGCATATTGTTTCATAACAATTACTGATGAATGCCATATAATGGATGTTGGTACACCGATATGATGGGTATTATTATTGGTATTTTCGTAATAAGCATTTTTATTGTCCGTCTTTCCTGTAGCTTGTCGGTTTAATACGTTTGGAAATGCCCTACCTTGTAGATTTTCCAGCGCCGCAGCTCCATTCATAAAATTTTCAATTAATGGCAGGTAAAATCTCATAGTACCATCATCGAGATTATCATTCAGATAATTGTGTAATATTTTATTGAAACACATTATTAAAGAATGTTGAGATAAATTATCTCTGCTCCAATCATTAGGATCCATGAGGTTTGGCTCACTGAATACTCGTGAAGCACTTGTAAATGCCATAACTGGTATGGAACATATTTGATTTAAAGCTGCCTTTTGAGCATTATCCACTAAATCCGCGTTCGAAAGTATTTGCGCAAGGGCTCCTTTATGTTCTGCTGATCTATAATCCGGTTCTATTGTTAATCCGGCGACATTAAATGGGAAGCTGGTCACGTTATTATGCGTATAAGAGCAAAATGTTTTGTCTTTCATGTCGTCTCGCATGCCGGCATTAGCAGCACCAACAGGATCCCAATATAATGTTTTTGCGAATACAGAGTATAATTTACCGTCAGTCATATCATGACAATAACGAATAGTTGATCGCAGATGTACAGTAACCGCCGGATCTAATCCGTATCCATACTTATTATTAAATAGAGCTTCGACAACATTTTCTTCGAGGTAGGTTAATCGTTCAGAGCATACTCCTAGTAATTCGGGCTTTGTGGCGAATTCGATACGGAGTTTATTAATATTGGATTTTACCATTTGTAATAATTCAGTAAACGCGTCTTGTAAAGGACTAAAATCTACGTTAATATCACCGGTTGATCCTACAGAAACAGATACTAATCCATTCGGATTACATTGTAGCTCTGTCAGTATATTGAGGAATGTTGCGTATATAAGATCCCATTTTATTTTGCTAAGAGTAGCATTTTCAGGATCACGATTGTCAATTTGTGTAGTGAGATCTACATAACCCGTAGCACTAAATACACCGGCTCGTTTATTTTCTTGTATACCACCAAGGGTTTCCGCGATATACATTAATATAGTGTTTTTACCCGAAAATTCTTCGGGGTATTTTGTTTGTAAAAAGGCACTGTAATCGCGGGAAACTTCATTTCCGTCAGTGATAGCAGCATTGAGTTTTCCTTCCGATATATATTTGGCAAATCCCGAAATATTATGATGTGATAATCCATGTAATGTATTATTGATATCTGTTAACATAACACCCAAACGGTTTAATAAATACAATGGGGCAATAACAGTTTCATGAAATACAATATATTTTTCAGACGTGGATGTCATAAGTCTATTCGTTCCTTGCATAAGTCGTAAAACTGTATTATATTGATCAGCCGGTGTTTTGCTAGCATTGAGCTCGCGTCTGTGATTTTTGATTGTTTCGTAAAAACTGGTATATGAAGGCTTCTCATATACAACTGAGTTAGTTGAAACGGCGTTTCTAAATTCCTCATCCATTTTTTTCCTCATTTTTTCGATGTCTCGTAACAAATACGCAACCGTTCTTTGTTTACTTTCACCGGCTGTATAATCACCCTGCGTTACAAATCTATCAGAGGGAGCCTTACCACGACCAAATTGATCTGTCGCATTCAAAATATCAAAATTGGTGAAATCATCTCCCATCTCACCCTCCATGTAACCGTCATTTCTGTATCTCCCATTTTTATATTCGAAATATTTTTTTATGTCTTCCCGACGTAAAAATCCGAAAACGCGATTGATTTCCAAAACAAATCCGTTAATAATATCCCTGACTGTGGCTTTTGTGCGTCCCTTGTACGCATTATAAATATTGTTTATCGATGAAATGATTTCTTGAATTTGCGATTCTGTATAATTTCCTTCGGAGACGTATTCGGTTTTATCAAACATAACACGTAGAAAATCTGACCAAACTCCATCTACTGATGGTACAATGGACAAAACCCAGTGTTCGTTATTCAAGTTAAAATCATAACCATCACCATCCGCTTCGCGTTGTCTGCCTCTTAATCCCATCATATCACGGTACCATTCGGCTAATAAAGGCAATCGGAAATATAATTCCAATGCTTCCGGAATAATTTTAACGTTTCTAGCAGCTCCGCCTTCGAAATCATTACCACCAAGAATTACACGAAGAGGATTTAAACTATCACTATGTCTACGATCCAAAGTTGGTCTATGAAATAATCTGTAGGCATCAACAACAGTCAATACTTTACAAACAATGGATTTGAGAGTCATTTCGAATAATAAATCTGTATCATAAAATCTATCAACCCATCCAGCGTGATCAAGACGTACTAAATCTCTATTGGAATAATTCCCATAAACCCATTTTCCTTCGGGCAAATAATTATAGGGTTGTATACTAGCCATTGCTACAGATGTATATTTTTGAGCTGCTGTTGCTGTTCCTGATATAATACCAAATGTGTTACGGTTTGTTGGAAATATGTCATCAGTAATTTTTTTCTCTTCAGTGGTGGAATTGGCATCATTCATCCCATTAATCATAAAATATTGTTTCAAAGATGTGGCCAGAGTATTATGCGAAATTGGGGTTGCCGCAGTTCTGTAAAAGGCATTATCATGCGATGGAAAAACAGCCGCTGGTGCGCCGCCGGTCGAAACTTGTGCTTCTGTTATTATGGATGGAGCCGCTCCATTATTATGTCTATGATGTATAGGATTATAACCAGATGTGAACGATGAAGCAACAATATAATCGATAATATTGTTGAATATTTGCCCAGGTGTCATAAATGTATCTGATAATGGTTCGACATCGCCTAATTTGGCACCGACGCTAGAAAAAGCTGATAGTAAATTCTCTAAAGCGTGAACACCAGCCGCTGCTTTTTTCGTTAATTTTATTAATCCGATGATTTTTTTCTCACCCTCTGTATTAGTAACCATACCAAGCATTGGATTTCCGGGTTGCGGATTTGCTTTTATTTCCAATTCGTTACCAGCCGCACCGGTATTGCCAGTACTATTATGCTTATTTTCCAACCAAACATAATAATGATCAGCTTTATCTTCTTTGACATTTACTTGTTTTCCGTCTATTAAATGCCGATTTATATCTTTCGTTCCTTGAATCATCGCAGGGGTATTATCTATTCCACTTGGGAATGATTCAAATACGGCGGCTAAATTATCACCGGATCTGTCTGTAAACCATTTAGCTACATATTCTACTTGATCTAACATTTTTACTACCGAGCGAACAGAATCTGGATTTTTAGCGATACCATTAGCAAAAGATTTGAGATATAAATCTATAGCTTGCGCGGCCTCTACCATCCCAACTTTGGCTTTCATTTGCTGAGTGAACAAATGTTTGAGAGCAGCTTTATGACTTTCCAAATTAGCGGCACCGGCACCACTTAAAGTGTCTGATAATCGAATATTATATCCAGATATAATTTTCGCGTCGATTGCTGCTCCTGCCGGTGCTGCCTTAGATTCATCAACGGCCTTTAATAGATCACTAAACTCGCTTTTAATTTTATTAATTAACCATCCGGCTTCTTCTCCCAACATATCCTCATATCCTTTGCCGTATTCCTGAATATCAGCGCTGGTTTTTAGGAGATTGGATTTAATATTGGAAATGGAAATATTATAATGAAGAACGTTTCTCGCGCGTTCAAAATCAACAAAACTGCCGCGTCCAAATGTGTCATCTTCAGCCCCACTACCAAAAACATCAGAAGAAACTCTAGCCAAAGCGTCTTTAATTTCATCTGGTCTCTCAAAATGGAGTTCAGAAATGGAATTAACGATTTTGTTGGCAAATCCGTCGATGGTCTTGATAATTTCGCGAATCGCATTGTAAAGAGATTTAAAATGATTTCCGCCCGGTCCCTTCATTAAAGGTTCGATTGTTAAAAGAACAAGTTCATAATTATTTAAGAATTTTTCGCGGCGATTTTTAGAAGAAACGTCTTTGTAATAACCAGAAAGCGCTTCGTGTAAATTTTCTTCGTTTAAAGTATCTAGAGTGGAAAATACCTTGGCAAAACGTCTCAAATCATCAGTAATAGGAATACTTTTACCTACTTCTTGCGACACAAGATCAGCAGATTCAACGATCATTCTGAAATGAGCGCGTAAAGTTGTACGGAAATCTTTGAGTATCTGATCCCTATATTTGTCTCGTCTATCTATCTTTTTCGTCAATGATTTCTTTTCCCAATATCTTGGGGCAACATCAACACCACCCTCAACCATGTTCATATCCGCATCCTCATTCATATCCTCAGAATTGCCACCCTTAATAACTTTAGCAATTTCAGAATGTTTGTAATCGTATTTACGTATAACTTCCGCGGCAGCCATTAAACGATCCAATTCATGGCTTTTCGGATTTCGTTTTTGGATAACATCGTAAATTCTGGCTCTCAATTCCGAAGGTGTTTTTGATGCCTTGAAATCGCGCACAGACATGCCTAAAATCTTTAACGCTTTCTCTACCAAATTCGCGGAATAAGCAACGTTATTCATTCCCAATAATAAATATTGTAATCTGTCAGCAAATTCAGTTGTGCCGGAATCGCCTTTAAGATCTGAAACAACGCCCAAGAAATCTTTATTTTCAGCGAGCAATTCAACTACACTTTTACCAGTAGAACCAATAGAAGAATTTACAAGATTCGCAACCAAAGCCATTTGACGTTTAAGTTCTGACATTAAAGCCACATGTAATTCTTTGATAGATTTCGAATCTTGTATGGTTTTTATATCACCGGTATCGATAGCAATTTTCTTCTGTCTTTCATATGAAGCGTTTAACGCATCGTGTAACGTCTGCATGTTTTGTAAAGAACGAGTTAAATCACTAGCTACGGACATGAATTCTGAGTTCAATCCCACAAGAAGAGTATGCATTACCTCGGCAACTTTTTGGCATTTTTCGGCATCACTAGCGTCAGATCTAACAATTTGACCGCCGTAATTTTTGTTTAAAGCAGTCACTAAAACATCACAAACGTGTTTCTGACTAGAGGCGGATTTCTTGAATGATTTACTAAACGATTTACCATTCTTCTTATTGGGAACAACTTCGGCTAATTTTTCTACTACTTTATCTATCGGTGCCGTTCTGGCGTAATTACTGGCTTGTATTTTTAGAGCAGCAAATACTTCAGCTGCGATGTTTCGAATGATTTTTTCCTTATGTTGAGAGTAGATTGAATTGGCGTAATCTTTAAGCACGTCAGCGCCGCCCAAAATTTGCCCTCCCTCAAAATTCTCAGCACCTCCGACTGTGCCAGCCGGATTCGATCCGTTTTCCAATGCGTTCCTAATGTCGGCGACAAATTTATCTGGGCCGACTGGTAGCATCAGATGCGTTTCGTGTGCTTGTGTGTTTCCCATATTTTATATTTATCTACCTATAAAAATTGTTTATAATTAATTTATTGATGCTATTAAACAAAAAAAATATTAATATTTTTAAGCCGATGGTACTGGATTATTAGTAAAATGCGTTATTAATTGTCTTATTTCTGATTCATTTAATTGAACCCCGCTTATATTATACACAAAATTCTTGATTTTGCGGCGATTTTTTACAGTGGTTAAAGTAAAATTTGGAGGATGCATTTTCTTAACTGTTATGTGTCTAATAATCGACGCAATAACTTGTTCTAATACCTGTTCTCTAACGGAATGTTCTTTTACTTCTGTCATTTTTCGGTCGTCAGTCTGCTGCGGTACAGTAAAAGGACTTGATACATACACATCCTTTTCTTCCGAATTATTTGGCTGATATACGTTTAATTGATTTTTTGATTCGTTATCATGCTCTTCGTAAGAATTCAACAGGAAATTAATGCGATCATTTATATTATTTGGTAGTGGTATTAAAAATGAACTTATTTCTGGCGTGGTATTTTCCGGTGTCGATCTCAATACTGTGTTTAACATTTGTTCCATAAAATTAGACATATTCGATTGATTTGGTTGATTTGATTGGCTTTGATTATATGGATTTGGTTGGTTTGATTGGCTTTGATTATACGGATTTGGTTGGTTTGATTGGCTTTGATTATATGGATTCATAGCATCATAATAAGGATCCAAACTTTGTCTAATACCAGGCAATCTTTCTGTCGTAGTATTGTTATCGATAATATTAAACGATACATTTCTGTTTTGATTACATCTGCTATAATAAGGCATCGCTTCAATAAGCACGGAAGGCTCAACAAAGCAGCTGGATATATCTATATCTCTTATTATATTTGAAAATGCGTTGAACAGACAAGAATCCAACGGATTATTTTTTTTGATATATAATGTAATACCACCAACGTTACTATCATGTACGACCAAATATGAATTAATTGTTGAGCATAATATCCTCAATCTGAACATCATCGTTATAAAAACAATACGCGTTGGCTTTAATTGATATTAAGCGTTGATGATTGGAATACATTGCGTATATTTTTTACCAAGACATCAAAATATTCTCCCAAATTTATTTTTAATTATTTTATATACTTATATATATTTCGACATGCCTAAAAGTACAGTTAAAAAACATTGTAGTATTTTAAATTATCTCGAATATGAGCATCCTGATCTGTTTGATTTATTGCGCCAAACATGTTCATTAGGATTCTTCTCATTTAGAAAAGAATACAACGGTCTCGTATTTTTAAGACCAGAAGGAAAAATGTTAACAGAGCTCAAGAGAATGGCATCTGGCGATTCTATCGAGGAATTTAATAATACACTGAAATCATTAATTTTATTAGATAATCTTACGTCCATTTCCGATTTTGAAGACAAGAAATCTGACATTCCCACTCTGTTAAGAAAAAAATTACCCGTAAAGAGCGTATCATCCACTACAGTAACATTGGAAAATGGAGCTGAAATTTCCGCGGATGAAAAATTTCAAGCAAGAAGTGATCGTGACAATATCTGTGTTTTTGTAATCGACAAAGGATTCGTTCCTACTGATACGCCAGCCGCTACATTTAGTAATTCCAAACGATCTTCGGCAAAGGTAAGAGGTGGTGCTGAATTCAAAAATAATAAAAGAGGATTATTTGAAGACGTATTAAACAGTTGGGTCATGAATCCGAATCGAGACGCGGCTTTAGAAACATTGGTCACCATTTGCTCTATGCTGGAGCAAAAAAATAGTCCTAAATACAAAGCAGTTTGCTCGCAATTAAGTTATGATACGTTGGCGTCGCTCGCGGTTGTTCTACAACCTTACAAAAATAACGGGTCAACATATCTTGATGAAAACGATATAAAAGAACTTAGCGCAAAGGCCACAATCGTTTCGCATGATTTACAATCTGTTTACGCATATTGTAGCCGTCCGGTTGCTGAATACGAGAGACATAGAACTGCCGGTAATGCCGAAGCGGAAGCCATTAATACTATCAAAAATACATCTTCTGAAATTTCCTCGGGATCCAATAAATTGGATATCATAACACAGATTAAGAGAGGATATTCGACTGTAGCCGGTTCGTTAAATAACCCTGTACGCAGGGAAGTATTAAACACTCCAAATTTGGCGTACGCTGAATCGGAATTACGTGTATTCTCGGCCCTAGTTCAAAATAACTACAGAAGCAGAAACGAGGCATTTGATTCGTTAAAACAATTATTCATGACAAATTGTACTTTGAATCAACCGTATATCTTGGCCAGCGCTAACTACATCAATTCATGTAACCTGGGTTTCTATTATAGCTCAGTACATTTACTGGCGAGAAGCAACGCTTTCGTATTCTTCCCCAATGTCAGTTACACATCTGATTTGGATGATATCAGTGACAGTACCGCTATGATTAATCTTGATTCTGATCGCAAACGGGAAATTTCAAATCTACAGGTATACAAAATGTCTGAAGCACTAACGGACGAACAACTTAGAGGATTATCGGAAGCTCTATTGGCGTTGGGTAGAAGAAATTAATCATATATTGACGAAATTCAGTAATCTTATTTTTTTTAAATTTGAAAATAAAGATATAATATAACATGTCTGAATATATTCGTTGTCCGGAATGCGCATTTACTATTGGTAAATATGTACAATATGTAGAAGCAGCAAGAGAAGCGTTAAATAAAGAACATGTATTCGAAAAAAAAGAATATGCGGGTATAGATCCCGATAACTTATATTTTATAAATGATGCCGTTCCTCCGTTGGAACCAATATTCGACGCGTTAGAAATTAAAAATAGATGTTGTAGAATGCATTTGTTATCCAGAGTTTCTTTTCAGCGTGTTTATAAACATTAAATACGAATATTTTTTTTGATTTAAAAATTGAAAACCATATATTGATATATCTCGATGTCTTCCTCGTCTCTTACTGTTCGCGAAATTATCTCCGCTTATGAAGCCAAAGGTAATGATCCCTTATTTAAGGTAGAATACGAAAAGATGCGCAAAGCTGATAAACAAGCAACATTTTATTATCCTCTATTATTTAGACGTTCCGATGGTGTTTATATTCCTCTACGTTTAAAATTTAATACGGTATTATCATGTAGTAACGCTAATTTCTCATCTTTCCAAGCGGAAAATCCTACACAAGTAAGTGTAGTATATAGAGCTGTTTCTGAGGAAGATCTTAAAGACACGGAATATAAGGAACATCAAAAAGCAACTCTTGTAAAGAAAAACGAGGAATTCGCTCATGCCTTAAATATTATAGCTGATGCTTATCATTTGGCAGTAAAGGAATTTGTTTCTAGTAAACATAAAAACGTGCGAGAATCTAAACCTAAATCGAAAAAGATTTCATGTTTTAGACAAACGCACAGGGAAAGAAAGAGCAACGAAGCTGTCGATGAAGTCAAGGAACAAAAATCTGAAGAAGATGAAGATGAAGACGAAGATATCGTGCCATTGGAAAATCCTTTATTTAGAGTATCCATTGCCGCCAATCCCACTACTAAGGAATTGGGAAGATATATTGCCAAAGAAGGTAGACATATTTATACTGTCTATGATTTGCGTAAAAAAACTGCTGATGGAAAACCTATGTATGCTAAAGTGGCATCCGGTAAAGACGCAAATGGTAATATTATTTATAAACCATTGGATGTATATAACGCGAAGAACTTTATCACATATATGTCTCTCACAGGTGGTTTAGTCACATTCGATAGCATTTGTGTTAGTAGTTCGTATATTAGTATGCCAACTAAATTCTTTGAAATGTTCGTTCTTCCTCATAGAAAGATGAAGATGAATACACTTGAAGCTAGTGAAATTGATGATATGACTAGTTTTGGAGATCTGGGCTACAGCGATGATACAGCTATCGTTGATGAACCCGTTGAAGCAAAAAAATCGCCAGGTAATAAAAAATTATCTCTTGCTGATTTTGAAAAGAAAACTACGAAGAAAGTAATTCAAGAAGAGTCAGAAGACGTATCAGAAGATGAGCCTGAAGATAATCAAGACGAGCCTATGGAAGCAGAACCAGAAGAAGTTCCCGTTGAAGAGAAACAAGAAGAAGCTCCTCCAAAAAAGAAAAAAGGCAAAAAAAGAGTAGCTACCGAATAGATAGTTAATTGAACTTATTTTTTTTAATCCCAAATTCCGCGCAGCATCTCGATTTCATTAATACATTCATCAACAGCCGATATTAATAAACCCGTGGCGTCCGGATGATTTAAACGTACTATACCTATTTCATCATCATATCTGTTAATCGTCGGGGCGCAGAATAAAATCGACGGATCTAATAAATAGCATTTTTTCGCCAGCATAAATGCCATAGTGATATACTCGCCGTGAAATTTAAATGAGTATTCATCGTCGCTGATAATAACTTCGAAATTCTCGGCAATATAATAATCTTCCTTTGTTTTTTGTTCGTTATACGTTGACAATTTATCTTTGGCGTTGTTTAGCCTGGCAATAAATGTATCAGCTAATAAATTAAAAATATATGACGGGGTTACGTTACCGCTGGTCTTAAAAGATATACGGAAATCCTTCGGGATAGTTCTTGTTCCGGATACTTTTTCCTCGTCGTAAGGCGCTAATCCGATCGGTGAATAGCTTACATTATCTAATAGAGAAAACGCTGCGGCGTTATCTTTTGCGAATCCTTCCACAATAGTAATTTCTTTTATTCTCATAGTACAATTAGGCCCTAATTCGTAAAATGTAATGTTTGGAATATTAAGTAATTTACTAACGCTCACGTTGTTTTTTTTCTTGTCTCCTTTAGCTACCAATTTTATATCGCCAGAAGTTACATTAATTTTTTTATTAGTGTTGTTGCTAACACTCAAGTATATGAGATATTTGGACATATCCGCGTCTTGTAAGATAGGTATCATACTTAAGGTGGTACGCACATAATCTATTAAAAGATATCTGTCATTAGTTTCCAAGGCGCTATCTTCGAAATATAAACTCCTAACAGGTAATTCCTCGATTAAAATTCTGCGGATAGCGTTAGCAAATTCCGGATACGAATTTTTTAATTCAAAGGATGCCTCGTGCCACGAATTTTGTGGTAGTAAAGACATAGGATCAGCATTACCGGAATGTTTCGTTATTAAACTGTTAAGTTCTTTGAGATCAAAGTCTCTGACACTGCGTTCATTTGACACAACATTTTCAATAGTTAATTTGGACATCATATACTTTTATAACTTTAATATTGTTTCAGTTTTTAATACCATTAATATTTTATAGAAAAATAAAACATAAGAAGTATAAAATGGTAGTAACGCAGACCGAAATAATTTTTAACGATACACCCTCCAAACATAATAGGGATTTAACAGACTATTTGAAACGTAATTTGGAAAATATAATAAGAAAGGGAAACATAAAGTTTTTATTTAAAATAGCAAAGACCAGCGATTTACAGGATTTACGTGATAGAGGTATAAAAAGATTACCCGTTCTATTACCAAAAGGTAGGAAACCAGTAATAGGAGTTCCCGATATAATTCATTATCTTCAAACGTTGGTTAAATCTAGCAAAAAAATTGCCGCGCCGAAATCCGACGAAGAAGTTCTGGCGCAATTTATGATGGAAAATATCAATAGCGGAGTAACGAAAAATTCGGAGGGTCAATTCATAACTCCCACAGACGAAGATCCCGAATCAAATCCAAATCTATTAGAAGCTTATCAACGCGAATTGGATCGTCGAGGTGATGGAAAAAATAAGAAAATCGCCGATAGAAGTAACCCACCTCCAGTTGATAGATCTGCCATTCGTGATGATGACACACAAGAATATGTACCCAAACGTACGCAAAATGTTGATGTTGGAGATCCAATGAATTTTATTGAAGAATCTAATAGCGTGGATGATGTAATGTTGAACAATCTCATATCGCGACTGAGTGATGAAATGCCCACAAGATAAATGTTATTGAACAATTTATAAGTAGTTATATATAATGGAAGCTAATAAATTGGCAGCAGCGTTTAAGTTACAGGCAAAAAAAATTCTGTCTGAAAAAAAGGATAATTCCAGATACAGAGCGCGAAGTTATGAACGCGCCGCTGAGGTAATAACTAATCAAGGAGGAAAAATAACTGCCACTATAATAAACGGATTATCTCTCACCGATTATATGAAGGGCAAAGCAAAAGAATTTATGTCAGAAAAGAAAACAAAATCGTCAGATGATAAAAAGCAACGGTTGCTAATAGAATTAACTGATTTTATGGGTCTAGGTCAAGAACGAGCAGAACAATTAATCAAGGAAGGATTATCTGGCGTCAATCAATTACATACAAAAAAATGGATGGCAAAACTTCCGGAGGAAACTAAAATGTGGCTACAACTTAAACCTGTACGTGAAATACCTAACGCCGATATAAAATTAATAGAAGATTTCGTTTCTAGTGCTCAACATGATAATTTCGAAGTGATTTTCGTTGGGAGTTACAGACGAGGTAAACCAACGTCAAGAGATATAGATGTAATGATAGTTAGCACCGACGAAAACATTATATCAAGATATCTCGAATATATGAATATGCTGTTTCATGATAAAGCGTATCCGTACAGTAAAGGAAATGACAAAATGTCTATCATAATAGACGCAAGCAGATTTCTTAAAAAGAAAGGAGCTATTTATAAAATGGATGTATTTCGTGTATCTCCAGAGAATCGCGCGGCAATGTTATTATATAGTACGGGTAGTAAAGATCACAATGTATTTATGAGAAGCACGGCAAAAAAACAAGGTATGTTATTAAACCAAAATGGTTTATATAGAAAAACAAACGGGGAAAATATCAAAATCGACGGTTTAGATTCAGAAGAATCATTCTTTCAAGCGCTCGGTTTAGAATATAAAGAACCCTCGCAAAGGATATAACTTATTTCCTTCTGGGAGACTTCTTTTTTGAAGGTTTTTTCTTAGGGGATCTCTTTTTTGAAGGTTTTCTTTTTGGAGACTTCTTTTTTGATGATTTTTTCTTGGGAGATCTGCGTTTTTTACCGCCTCCTGCGACGGGCTCTTCTTCGGTCATCATTACTGGTTCTTCTTCCGTAGTTATGGACGGCTCCTGAAAAGCTAACCCCATTGATTCATCAACATTATTTGCGGCTTCTCCCATAGAATTTTCGGATTGATCATCGCTTACACGTTTTTTATTTTCCGACATGGAATCTTCTGTGGATTCACCTCCTCTCATATTATGATTTCTCGGCATTATATAACAAAAAATATAAATATTAATAAAAAATACTAATCCTCAAATATGTATTCGTCTTCTCCGTATTTCCATCCTGATGCTTTGCCGATATTAATCGCGTTTTCCAGTTCGGATAATTCCTGAAGCCATACATTAGCTCCGACGAATAAATTATTCGCATCGTCAGTTAAATAATTGAGTCTATTTTTCAACTCTTCTATTTTTGCCTGACGTTTAGTATACGCTGATTCCAATTTGTCATAGTAGGACATATCCAACAAGTATTTATATGTTGCTCCGTATTCGGCTAACGTAATCAAAGGAACTAATTCCTTAATTTCCGTAAAAGCCGGATGTATCAGTTTTTCTCTATTGAATATCTTATATTTATGCTCGTTCAATATTAAATTAGCTTTGTCTTCCGATACACTGGTTGTAAGTCCGTATTTTTTATGTTCCCGACTAAATCTTTGTTGTTCTAATAACATTTCTATCATGAGATTTGTAAGAATAATTTCTCGCTCTACTCTGATGGAATACAAATTCTTACGATACTCATACCATACCATAAAGGCATCTTCGTATGATCTGAATTCTATTACAGTTCCTCTAGTATCTATGAAATTAATATTATGAGTTATCGCGCATTTTAAACCGAAATATTCTTCAAAAGCATCAAATACTTCGTTGCCATAATTATTCATTATTTCATCCGCGGCTCCGGGTTTAAGCTTAACTATGATATCGACGACATCATCTGATAAAGTTTGTACTGATTCTACATGTTCTTTATATTTTATACCGTCTTTCTTGCTTTCGCCTTTCTTTTTAATGATGTCGGAATCGGATCCCTCAATATAATAATATGAATATTTGTCAATTGGTAATCCTTGTATATGGATTGTATTTTCCACATCGTCGTACGAATATTCTCCTACGAAATACGTTTTACCCTTGTATTCTGTGAATCGGCCATTAAATCTTGATAATGACATACCAAGTTCACCGCATTCCGTGATTTCTCCTGATATTAATCTTCGAGTATTATTAATGAGATCGTTGATTCTCCTGGCGTGAGTTTGCATTTTCCATCCCGTGCCTGGAATAGTATCTGATTCAGCCAAAGCGTAAGGTATAACGGGAGCATAATTAACAGGCTCATATCGTTTACCTTCTATAATTTTGTATTGTAGAATGAAATCATCCTCTTTACGGAATAATTTATCCGTAAGGTTTTTATTAATTAATAAAGACAAATACCTAGGCGATGCGGAATTGGAAAATCCATGTGCGTAATCTCCAAACATACCCCGAGGTAATAATAAAGGCAATTCTCTCGCGCATGGATGTATTTGTGCCATTTTAACGATACTCGCCGCGATTGTGGCATCGCCATGATGATAATCTGTTTTTGATAAAACATATCCAGCCACTGTGGGTATTTTTACTTCCTTAGATTTTTGTAAATCACGAGTAACGTGTAATATTTTTCTTCTACAGTCGACTAATCCGTCCATAACGGCGCTGATTTTACGACTGATGTTATCGATTTGATAACTTTTTACAGAAACGCCGAAATGTTCGCTTATAGGAACTTTCAATCGATTCGATATTTCCGTATTTACAACTTCTCGTAATGCGTTTTTTCTTATTGATGTTTCTTTCCCGTAATAAACAAACATATTGCGAACACTATCTTTATCTAACTGATATTCGCAGATTTTTGTGTTAATATTACGGAACATTTGGGTAACTTCACGCTTTTCCTCGCTATGTGATCCCAATCCTTTATAGTATTTGGTCGTATACATTGATTTTACCTTTGCTTCTCCTAGTGTTTCTACCCAGTCATGAATGTCTTTTTCTGTATAGAATTCTTTTACTGGTTTCTTTTTATTGTTTGGATAAGCACGAAATATTGGTGTTTGAATACGACGGATAAATCCGCGTTTTACTAAAGCTGGCCAATAAGTCATAAAATATGTTATTAATAAACCGAATATATTGAAACCATCCAAATCCTGATCTGTTAGACCAACGATAAATCCATATCTTAAAGACTTATATTCGGTTTCTCCTTTTTGTGTGAAATTATATTTTTTATTGTAATCGAGTCCCAAAACCTTTGTTAAACTTGATAATCTTTCGTTATTAAGAACTTTTTGTCCAGGAAGACGATTACCAATAGGCGCTATCAATTCGGTAAATTCATCCTTTTTTGATCTACCACTGGTAAGTTCTGTTGATTCACGTAGTCCATTAACTATCACACCCTGTAAACTGTATGTTCCAAACCATGTAAAACTAAAATCTTCAGTTGTGTGTTTTGAAAGTAAGCCTTTTCTAACGGCAGAAATCGCGGAATCCCCTTCTGCTACAATTAATCCGCATTGATGGCATAGTTTAGCGTTGCGGCAATTAGCCGCTTCTTCGTATTTAGGAACGACAACAGCACCGCGTACTACACGTTTTTTTTCTTCACCTATTTGTTTCTTGATAAACGCAGCCAATAAATTGGGCTTTACCATTGTCCATAATTTTTTCATTTCGCCTTCTTCTATCGCGTAATTTTTAAACGTATTAATATCTGTAACAACAGCATCTTTTGTTTGTGATAAGAATTCAGGATTTGGTATAGGACCTTTCATAAATATAAACAAATTGTTTATCACAACGTTTCTATTAAATCCTACTTTATTTTTCTTGAGTTCTTTTTCCAATAAAGGTTTGATGAAACCCAGAAGATATTTTTGTATAAATTTGATATGTGTACCTCCCGATTTGATGTAAATTCCGTTAATTAAACTTACGCTTTTTTCTTTTCCGTCTGTAAATCCTACGCATATATCCCATGGATATTTTCCGTCAGGACGCGTCATCGTCATTGAATGAACTCCATCATCTGTGTACATAACGCAATAATCACGGAAACTTTTGGCTCGGATTTTCTGATCATTAAATTCTACTTTAATTCCCGTATAAGCGGCGGCATGCCACGCTCTAGCTTCAATAATTTTATACAGAGTTTCTCTACAGGCAACGGGATCAAATTTAAATTCGTTGTAATTTAACATGAAGGTAATTTTCGTGTAAGATTTATCTGATTTCCTAATCTTTTTCAAAACAGGTTTTTCAATAACCAACAATCCATCACGAAATGTTTGTGTATATTTATAACCGGAAGCGATATCGCAAGTTTCAACTGTGAAATATTCGGAATGTACAGAAGTAATTTTGGCACCAAGGCCGTTTTGTCCTCCCACAACTCGTTCATTTTCATCATCAAAATTGCTACTCGACATATATTCGGCGAATATTAGTTGAGGCGTATACATAACTTCTTTATTGAGATTCTGTGTTTCTTTCACAAATATACCAGGTCCATCATTAAAAACGGATATTTCACCGTTATCAGCAAATAATATCTTTATGTTTTTTACCAAATCTGGAAAATTTACATAATGATCAATGGCATTTACAACAATCTCATCAATACATTTTTCCATAGCTGGGGGAAATTTCAGCTCTTTATGCTCAAAATGATCTCCATCAACTACTATATAAATATCTTGTTCTTGATTGGCGTGACTACCTGCCCACATAGATCTATTCTTAATATGATCGCGTTGGCTAATTTGCTTGACATCCTTAGTACGAATTACCGACATATTTGTCTGTTTTATAAATCGTTTGTTTATATCAAATTTTAAAATTACTGCTCGACATCATCAGAGAGCGTGACTAATATTTTTGTCTGCATATTCCTAAGTTGATTTATCTCTTCTTTCAAATTATAATCCATCACAGATCTATCGCCGCAATTTTTGTCGTCTTCCTCATCATCATCTCCTTTATTTTTCATAAAATTCGTGTACGCAAAATAACACGCAACTAAAAATATCACTAACACTATCACGTATACCCCGTAACTTTTTATATAAGCTATAGGTGTTGATAATGTGGAATTTTGCTCTGCGACTGTTTCACTCATTATATTTTGGATAGTTATGAATCTTTATATGTTGATCGGCAAAAAAAAATAATTTATAGAAGAGAGTTTTTTAATATGGGTTAAGAGCTCTCCCATTAACCATGGATTTCATACCCTCTACTACTCCTGTAACATATGGAGCAAATTGTCTGCGTTTCATTCCTTCTACGGCCGCAGCTGGTTTGTCTGGAGCCCATCCAACTCCGGCAACTTCACCATCTGGTTCGAGCATGGCATTAGATAAATTATTAGCAGCGACGGCATCAGGGTCCTGATTTACATAATAAACAGGGGGTTCATGAGGGATCATACCTTCTTTGCTTGGAACTGCTAATCCTCCTTCAAGTAATGAATTTACTTGCCACGCGGTACTTGGCGGCGTGTATCCTTCTTTGCCCTCCAAACGAGCAACTCTATCGGCGAGTGGTTTCCATACCAATAAATATCCCGCAAGTAATAGAACTCCTACATAAACAATAAAATCTGCTTGATTAACCGGTCCTTGTGGTAACGTCATCATTTTATATAAGCTTCGTATATAAACAAAAATAAATATCGGAAAAAAATTAATAAATAATTTCACCAACGAATATTAATTTCCGAAAACATTTTATTCATAATCTCGTATTACTAATGCTTTAGCGCGCTGCGGTATATTATCATTCGACAAATCTTCATATTCCACAGTTAACATTTTTCCTCGAAACTGTTCAAAATTTTTTTCGGCTTCTGCGAACAAAGATTCACGTTCTTCATATGTAATATCCTTTGGTGTTACATTAAATTGATTGCCTTCCTTTGTTTCACAGATCCAAATTATAGCATTCGCATCTTTTCCTCTTTTACCCGACGTGTAACCAATAATTTTATACTCATCAGTAAATTTTGGTTTCATTTTAATTAAATCATTACTCCTCTGGCCTGATGATTTACTTTTGGCATTTGCTTTATACTCACCGTGTTTATTTCGTAATATTACCCCTTCGTAGCCGTTTTTCAAATGTTTATCGTATAATTTATTGACTTCGTTTTTATTTTTTGCTTCATTGGTTTGTACTAACTTCAAATATTTTGATGATTTCCTGTCAACAGCAGAGAATAGTTCCTCTAATTGAAGGTAGCGATCTACAAACGGCGTATCCATTTCTGTTGGATAAAAGCAGTCGTACAAATGATACTCATTTTTGTTCTTTGTTTCTTTATTTTCTCTTCTACTACGTCCAGAAATATCTTGTAGGTTATCTCCATGACGATATAATTCACCATCAAGATAAATCGATTGATTATTTTCGTCATCGTATAACGATACCAATAAATGCCTTAGTATATTCGCCAAATATTCCAATCGTGGAAATATTTTTTTGGTACGGCTGTAAAATACGACATCTCCGTCTTTACCTGTAATATAAGATATACATCTAACACCGTCCAATTTTGGCTGAACAAATACCGGATACACTATATGTTTTGCGGCGTCCTTCCATGGTTTCGCTAACATTGGAAAGTACATTTTGTCGTTTGTTTTTTTATTGCCGCCTAATTCACTGCGTTTAATATGATCAGCCCGTCCTTTTATAAGAGCCTGTTGGAACTGATTTCTTTGATTAGCTCTGCCTTCCAACGCTATTTCTGTAAAATATGTCGGGGCGTTTCTAGTAATTTTACCACCAACGATTCCATTTTCGGAATATAACTGCGCTATAACATTATCCGGTAAATCGCGACCATCGAAATATTCGTTCAAAATAGGTACGGTTTTTTCATCATCTAAATCCCAATCAATACCCGTTTGTCTATGACCATCTCTTACTAATCTGATAAAAATTTGCCATTGCCTAGTGCGATCCATCGTATCCGTTTTTTTCAATAGAGGAAATTCGTATATATTGTCTATAACTCTACCGGGAAAATTATGAAAATCGTCGAGATTACGTTTACTAGCAGCCATTATATTATTTATAACAGAGTTTTAAAACGAACAACTAAATTACAATAATTTTTCAAATTTGAACGATTATAATTTAGCGCCGTTAGCGTCATAAGAAATCTTGTCTTCTAAATTATTCAATTTGGTAGGAGTAGTCGATTTATCATAACCTATAGGATCCAACATCCCTTTCCAATAATCATCTACGGATGTTTTTTCGTATGTATCATCGGAATTATTTTTATCGGTACTGACTTGTAAATTTCCATTCTTATCATATGATACTCCATATTCTCGGCCATTCACGTCACTAGTTGCCAATCGGCTTGTTGTACTAGGCGCAGGCTCACCGATAGAAAATCCTTTATTCCCAACGCTAACGCTCGTGCTATAAGACAATTCCACTTTTTGTGTATTTATTAGATAAAATGCCAAAATAATACCTACGGCTAAAAAATACCAACCTATGTGAATATCTTTCATATATTTATTCGTACTAAATTATATATATCAAAAAATATACAAATGAACACTATAGAATACGACGTTGATTATAAATTCGTATATTTATACGCTTCAAAAATTTTTTCAACGAATACTGTCATAATAAGCTGGTTAATAACAGAAAATATATGGTATATACCGTATATATATAACGGCGACTTTCATCAAAATATAACAACTAATCTAGAACCTGGATGGCACACCCTTGACGAACCTTATTCTGGTAATTTACCAAATGAATTTCCATTAACCAATTATACAAAGAATTCATATGGTGATAAAATTATAATTTATGATTCGGATATGAAAAAAACTCCAACATCGGATGAAGTGGCTTTGTTAATATTGTATATAGATAGTTTGTATCACAAAGATAAATTAAAAAGACAGAATTTGCGCATAGAAATAATGCTGAGCAATTTTTGTCATGCCATAAGAACACCGTTAAATGGCATTTTACATATATCGAATCAATTGCTGTCAGATTCCAATGTTTGTCACCGATCTGGTAGTAGCACTCCAGTATCTGAATTTTCGTATCAATCAGAATTAACTCGTAATTTGATTTCTATGAATAATTTACAGTACTTAAAAAATTCCGCCGTTGCTTTGGCCGGTACACTTTTCGATATGATAGATATTACTTTGCTCAAATTAAACAAACTTAAAATTAAAAAGACCACTTTTAGTGTTCATGATTTGATAAATGATATTATGGGCGTCATTAACGATATTAATAATAATCCAAGAATTAATCTGACTTATCACATCGATGATAATGTACCTAAATATATATATAGTGATTCCAAAAGAATCAAACAAATCGTCGTGAATTTATTGGAAAATTCTATCAAATTCACAAACGAAGGATCTGTTAATTTATTCGTAACCGCTGAAATGACGAATGTAGGTATAACGGATTCTATGTCGAGCCTAGGTTCAACTATTATGAACCAGTACGAAATCAAATTCACTGTACAAGATACCGGATTAGGTATCGCCGATGATTGTAAAAGAGTGCTATTTATGCCATTCGAAATACTTAGTGATGCGAAACAATACGGAATAGGCCTGCGTATAAGTTATTTATTAGCAAAAGAACTGAACAGTGTTTTACGTTTAAAAGAATCTAAACTCAATGTAGGGTCAGTTTTCGAGTTTATTTTGACTACTTATGAAGATATAGAAACGGAAGATGAGTGTAATAATAGCGGAGTTTTGGAAAATAAACACGCGCTCGTAATATCCAACAAAATTGACAAAATAGCGATATGTAAAATAATGGATAATTATGGAATGATATACAACAACGCTTCTTCCTATGAAGAAGTTTTGGTTTTATATACAAATAAAAAATTTGATGTCGTAATTTGCGATTGGCAGATTAAATTTAACAGCGATATTAATCTTGTTTCTCATATTAAAAATATATGGCAAGATACACCGATAATTGGTATTATTGATAATTCTTTGGCGACTCCAAAAGATATATTTGACAATACAATAGAAATACCAATAGATGAATACGAACTTGTTGACAAATTATCGAATCTGTTTCTAAAAAAGAACATAGATTTCGAAAGAAAAATACGCATATTAGTCGTGGAAGATGAAAAAATAAATCGAATAATTTTGGAAAAGCTATTACATGATAGTGGGTATTGTAATGTTGATATGGCTATTAATGGCAAAGAAGCTCTTAATCATATTAAATACGCTGCGAAGCAGTATGATTTAATTATTACAGATATAAGAATGCCAATAATGACAGGATTCGAATTGGCCGATGAATTGTATAAATTATACGGAAATAATTGCCCGAAGATGATAGGATCAACAGCGCAGATGATAATGGATAATGAATACCGTCCTTATTTAAATAACTTTATTTATAAACCTATCGATAAAGATAATCTGAATAACATCATCAAGAAAATGTTTATTGATCATAATTAGAGCCTGTTTCTAATGATTCTAAACGGGACATAGCCCATTTTATATCTTTTTTTGAATTGAACGTTTTGGGATTACTTATTTCGGATAAAATTTGGTGATACTCCGGCACATTATCTGTATAACTCTCCTCTGGTTCTTCCGAAACTTCGGGTGTTACGTCTATTATATGATGTTCTTTGATCTGATCTTCATTTGATTCGACTTCATTTGATTTCACCTGTGTTCCATTTGATTTGATCTGATCTTCATTTGATTTCACCTGTGTTTCATTTGCTTTGATCTGATCTTCATTTGATTTCACCTGTGTTTCATTTGCCCTGATCTGCGTTTCAGCGATACCAGAAAGAATTACACTCTTACGGCGCAATTCAGCCCTGCTTCCAGCTATTAATTTTTTTAGCAGATCCATATCCTCATCATAAGGAATATTGTTGTTTTTACAGAACTCTTTGAACTTATTATTATCGCCGTAAGACAATTCGGGATCCTTCTTGCCAATGTTATTATATTCTTGATTAATAGAATTTATAAATTCCGACGCGTCTTGCCTACGCGCTACATCTTTTAATAATTCGCGTTCAATATAATCATATAATTTTCCGTAATTTAACGTTTGTTCTTTTGATACATCGCGTATTTTATCGTATCCAAGATAATCCTTCAGTCTAACCACTCCGATAGATATACCATTCAAAATAATAATGATGATTGTAATCGTTTCTTTGTCATCTACAAACATAGAAATAAATGCCACGATTGGTGATATAATAAGTATTAAAAACTGTATCCATCTTACCATAGAATCCCACCAAGCGTATGTATCCACTATAAAACTTAACATTAGTTTCTTTTTAACTATGGCTATTTTAAGCTGTTTAATTTTCAAGTCAGTGATATGGTTCCACATTACTATTCAAAAAAAAATCACTTTTAAAAGACTACTCGATAATGTTGATCGCGTTTCCTACTTCTCTATCAATCTCTGACTGAGTCAATTCACGCATACCATGTGTAGAAACCAATGTCTCACATTCATTTTCGTATAACAAATACCATATATTTAACGAACCAACACGGCCAATTCTCTGCCCTCTACCGGCCACTTGTGCTTCGATATTAATATCGTTGATTTTATGAGTGAAAATTAAATCTGTGGACGTCTGTAAATTTAACCCGCTACAATATTTCAAACTGTTAATTATGAGAGCACAGCATTCGGTTGAACTGTTAAATTCATTAGCTATCTGAGTTATTTGTTTAGATGTTCCGTTGAGAAACCAATGCTTAATCCTGTTTTGGTTCATCATATTTCTTACCTGAAATAATGTTTCATCAAAACTGGCAAACACCAATAATTTTTTGACTTTTTCTTCCTGTACGAATTTACTTCCTTTAACAAGACTAGGAATATTCATATCCACTCTCTTGCCTTCCATCGGTTTGATGCCGTTTATAATATCAATAATTGCGGAAAATTTATCACGTGGCGTTTCCGGTTGAATATTTGTAATCTCGTCATCAATATTATCCTCAACTATATCTGCGAGCTTAATTTCTGTACCGAGGTAGATAAGATCTTTAAATCGGATCGTTGCTCTACAACAACAACATACTCCTTTTTCTCCCAAATGTAACCTTTGCGCTTTTACGCCGCAATCTGCGCAATAAACGGCACCGCATATTTTTTCAATCACTGTTTCGCCACAATCGGCCAAATCTTCCTTACATACAGGACAAGTGCCATGATTAATATTATCCTTTACTCGTTGAATATCTACTCCGGTTCTTTTTTTGATTTCCGTGTATTCGGCCTTTGTCTCTTCAATAATTGCTTTGATGCGAGGAAAATTATACTCAATATCTCTCATTTTAAGAAGATCTCTTTTGCCATATCTATAAATTTTTACTTCATCGACAACCTCATCCAGATCAACGTTATCCGGAATATCTATCCTTTCATCCTCTTTTGATTCTTGCCATTCAATAAATGACAATAAATCAGAAGCAAATTGATATTCTCCAAATTTGGCACCTAAAACAGCGCTAAAAATATCTGCTATGCTATGAGATTCAATGCCGGCAGCCGCAGCGGCTGATTTATAAGCATTACCATTAAGCATTTCGACTATACGAGCGGCTCCAGGAGATTCAATTCTCCCTAACGCTCCTATTAAATAGTCGTCCTTATTTCTAAATTTAGCCAAATAAAATTTGGGAAATGGTAAAGACATAGTTTGATTCATGTATTGGCTACATGTTCTGATATTCAAATGTTGAAACAATATATCATTATACGCAATGTATTTACACATATGGTCGCGATTATCTGTAAAGTTTTTGATAGTATTATTACTCTCTTCCTTTCTGTAAATTTTGTATTTAGGCATATCTTTTTTCCTTGTGGAAGATATGAACCAAGTAAATAACGCATTAATTTGGGGGGCATCTATCGGTAAACCAATAGTATCAAAATCATCAATGATTACACGTTTCCAACAAATATTATATATATCGGCGATCAAACTATACATCATTGGTTTGGTTCTTGTGCTATATTGTTCAAGGCCAAACGGTAAAACAATATTTGTCGTAATATCTCCGTTTTTTACCAAAATTATATGATAACGAATTTTACCTTTTTCGATCATAGAAAACAACTTTCGTAATTCCAGCACGGTCTTGACAACAAAATACTTTAATGAAGTAAAAGTAGTTATGGCATATTCCCATTGAGATAAAACAGATCTACCTACAAATATCAAATTGGTATTCATTATACGTTTGAATTTGCGCGTTACATACCCGGCAGATTTACTGCTGTTCATTTTACATAATGGTAAAATATCATCCAACGCTCTGGGAGTTGGAAGTAATAAAAGCAACGCAAGAATATCTATAGTTTTACCTGAACCAGTTGGTTCGGATAATACAGCGGAATTAAAAAATATTTCATTCCCTTCTACTGTATAACGCCGCGTTTTTTCCAAATCATACATAGCTTTAACAACAGTTTTCTGATGTTGGTATAATGTAGTTTTAAGTCCTGGTATATGCTCGACAGTTTCATAAGTTTCATCGAGCAAAATATGAGTGAAGCTGTATGATTGATTCATAGTCTTTCTTTTCATCTTACTTGCTTTCCCAGATCTTGATTGTTCATACACTTCGTATAATTCATCGAAATTAAAAGGTATTTGAGAAAGGCGCGTCGTGATAGTTCGTGACATAATTATTTTTAATAATTTTTCAATTTTCATAATATAATGAGTAATTCTAGCACTAATCTCGCTTTGGAGCCTGCCGATTTTAAAATGCCCAATGACCTTGATACGCGTGTAACAAGATTACATATGGATGCGTTAATTGGAGCGGCTGAAAAAGTGCTTGAAGGTAGATCCTTGACAAAAAATAATATTGTACGTGTTGCTTTTGCCCTTATGCATGTTGGTGAAAAAATGACAGGAGTAAAAGGTAAAGTGAAAAAAGAAGCATTGTTGGCCGCTTTAGATGTTATGGTTCAACGCGATAAAGGATTGGGTCAAGAAGAAAAAGATATGCTTTCAATCATGATAAATGATGTTGTTAGTAGAGTTGTTGATGACAAATTCGTAGATGATCAAAATTCTGTGCCTGTTAGATCATGTTGCGTCATTGTATGATACGTTAGAAATGACATTTTCACCAATAGCCAATCGTTTACGAGCATATTTTGCCAAATCATCAACGTATTCGTTAGTAATAGCGCAGAAATATTCGTAAGTATCTTCAGGATAATTAAGCCATCCGGATTTATTGTGCGCTCTCACGTGTAAGAATTCAATACTATGTCTCATAGACAAATAATTGTATAATTCCCACATTGGTTCTGTCATATCAGCATTTTTTTTGAGTTCAAAATTGGTTTTACTGCGCTCCCATGCCGGCATATATTTTTCAAACATATCAATCCAAAAGTTTGAATCAGTGACAAATACCAACCTCTCCCATTCGGTCTCCCGTTCTTTCAAAAATTCCATAGTTTTCCAAATAGCCATTCCTTCGGCCCTATTATTAGTGGCGTATTCGGGCCGGTTGTTAATATTTCCGTATAATACAACATCGGTATATTTACCCAAAGCAAAACATGCGGCATAACCGCCTACTGATTCCGGACATGTTCTATTAGGATTACAAGATCCATCTGTAAATACAACAACTGTCTTATCCGTCATTTTAAATCTTTCATGTGTTTGGTCTACTTCATCAATTTCATTAGAAATATCAAAATACGCAATCTCCGGATTCCATTCTATAGGATCTAATTTGTACTCAGCAAGTATAGAATTGATCTCATTGAAGTTTGGACACGTTAGAAACTTATTTCCGTTTAACGGACTAGGATGAATATACTCTAATATACGACAACGGTCGTTTATAAATTTCTTTTTACTTTTGGCGTCATTTCCCCATAGAACAAATATAGGACTGTATACATTTCCGTTATATTCATAATATAAATATGATATTGTATGGATAAGTTCGTTAATGTATCTTTCCCATAATTTTGTATGAGCGCCTCTCTTTCCAATTTCCGTAGTAAGAGCGCAATTAAGTAATAACACTCCTCTTTTTGCCCAATTTGATAGATCAGCCGTTTCTGGCATTTCTTGAATCAAATTATGCGCGATTAAACATTTATATATGTTTCTTAAACTCGCTGGAATACTGGCGCTTAATGACGAAAACGCCAATCCGTGAGCATCGCCGGCTTTGGGATATGGATCTTGTCCTAGAATAACAACCTTTATTTCCGTTAACGGTGTTAACCTGGCAAATTCAAATATATTATCTATTTCCGGTGCGCTGTTTTTAATACGAGGAAGAATACTCTTCAATTCATCATTATCTAATAATGATATCCAATCGTTTGAGATTCCACGGAACATTTTATAAAAAAAATAAAATCAAATTTTAAATATCTTTCCATTCGTCTTCCGCCACCTTTTGTAGCTCTTCAAAGAATTGATGAAATTCTGTAGTTTCGCTAGTTTTGATAAGATCTTCAATTGTAGAATCGATTAATATGGTGGCGATGTACGCGCATATTTTATTCGTAAATCCTTTCATGTTGAGATAATTACCCACTGTCAATAACAGTGTCTGCATTTCTGTTATTTCAGCCATCTTTTTTTGTACCACTGTCATATTTTTCGTATCGACATTTTCCATAACCATTCGCGAATAATTTTTCAGCAGATACAAATCATAAAGATCCAATATCTTTGTAATATCATGAGACGAAACAGGTTCTTCGGCAACATAATTTTCCTCCTTCATAATTGGCGCCCAATGTTCAATATAAGTTTGTATTAGATCGTGAATAGCGGTATCGTTAATTTTTCGTGGTCCGTTTTGTGTATCTATAGTTTTTGTCGTTATAATCAAAGCATCTTCTTCCGATAAACATTCGTTTTTGTTGTTTGTATGTATCATTTTGAACGTGGGTATTAAGCCAATATATTTAACATCTATGTTGTATATTTTGTCTTCTATCTTATAATAGAATAGCGGCATCTTACACTATATATAAAATCAGTTTTAGATGCGATTTTAAAAATTGAATTTTATATTTGAAGTAATTATGGCTGAAGTCAAGAGTACTCGTAACAACGTATATGATGCTAAATTTGCGGACTTTGAAGAATTGTCCAAGCATATGAACGTTAGAACTCTGCCTCATTATATTGATATGAAAGCGGCTCATTATATGCCGCCAGACGTGATGCCAGATAATAAAATTGATCAACAATTGGTTTATCATCAATCGAAAAATCATTTGGTTCCGTGTACAGCGCAGCTTGTAAACTGGCGCTACAGCGAACACGAACCTATTACACGCGAAAGAATGGCTAAACATTCTCGTATTAAAAGCGCGATTTTAGGTAGAGAATTCCTCGATTACATCAACTCGTATGAATACACGGGAGAAAAAAGAGGATCTAACGAGTGTAAAATTTACACATATCTAGCGGCAGAAAAGACACGAGTCGAATTGTATTATGATCATAACACCGGAAATTACTTGTGCGAATTGATCAAATATGCTTAATGATTCAGGAAATCAACGTCGACATCGACAAACCCATCCATAACACTAATAACACTAGCAAGAAATTCATATCTACTAGATATCGGATTGTACATAACAGTACATTCATTCGTTATTATTTTTTGTGGCCGAATTTGTTTTATGTTTTGATCGTTTTTTTGCTCATCAACTAACGGTAGCAATATTTTACTCTTTATGTTGATACTGTTGTGATAGTAATAATTTACATACGCTTTCAAACCATCGTTCCATAAACATAAATTAAATCTATAACCTTCATATATACATTGTTTTATTTTTCTAACTTCTTCCATGCCTTCGTTTATATTTTTTCTTAGGATTTCTACGAAATTATACGAGCCTTTTTTCAATTCGAGGCCATTATAAAATGGATTAAGGCCCGCTGTTAACATATCGCTAATAACTTCGTCCCGTAATTCTATGACACTGTATAAACCCGACAAATTAAATTTATTCGTTTCCGCCCAATTCTCAATATAACCAATAGACAATTGTTTTTTGTCGGTGCGTATAGCCTTTCTCTCGAGTTGATCGCCCATTTTATCAAACAATTCCATAAAGTCATACCAAATAAACAGAAATTCTATAAACTCATCGCAAAACAACATGCGATAATAATATAAAGCTTCCGAATCAGAAACCATCAAAGGGTTACGAGGTTTGTATTTCCGTTTATTGATCCCAATCTTGAAATTGTTTTCCAGGAAACACGCTATCGTTATTAAGTCTAATATATTGGAACCGTTATGATACCCCGCCAATATCATTCGGATATTTTCTATTTTGAGTTTTCTGAAACTATTCGCACATAGTCCAAATAACGTTGGTTTGTATTCATGGTCTATAAATCCAAGCCCGTGTAATTTTGACAACGCGAATATCATAGAATCTGAAGAAGGATATTGTATAAAATCCAATTGACTGGCATCAAAAACATTTTCCGATTTTATATCATACCACCATTGATCAAATTGACTAATCTGAAATGAATCCTCTGTTTTATTTTCTAGCGATTTCATTTCCGTTTTTGTTTCCGATATTAACACGCTAAGTATGAAAGATGTGATATCTTCTTTGACAATATCAGCAAAGGGTGTGGATTGCATTTCTCCGTAAACCTTTTTCGTGTATGCGGGATAATACCAACCAGGCGCTAATCTGCCTATACGACCCTTACGTTGTTCTGCTGATGATTGCGTAGTGGCTTTGTTTATTAACATCTGCGTGCCAAAATTAGGATTAAAACCACTTTCTTTAACAAATCCTGTATCTACACAATATTTAAGGGAATCTATGGTCAATCCCGTTTCTATAGCATTCGTGCCCACAATTACTTTGCGACTCGCTTTAACCGTTTTCAGAATATTTTCAGTTCTGACTCCTTTTTTAAATTCGTATATGTCCACAAAAACACTGTCTATGTTACTAAACAAGTCGCGATATTCTCTACCTCCTGCCTGAATATTATCACTACCGGAAGCTATAGGCGCCAAATAATAGCAGCAATCTTTAGTGGCTCCGCCTGTGTATTTAGACCATCTGGAGGTCAAATGGCGTTTTGCTTCCTCTACTCCTTGAGAAAATACTTCTGTATTTAAACGATGAATCTCATCAATAATCGATTTGATTTGCGCCGCTCCTTGTACAAATATCAATATATCGCGCGAGAAATCGTTATTTTTTATGTCGGATAAATTGTCGAGATGTATTTTTTCAGTTCTGTCGACGCAGTACATTATATAATCTGACAAATCAACTGGAGAATATTCAACGTATCTGGGATAATTAACACCCGCAACATCGATAAAATGGTCGCGCGGGCATTTAAAATAATCCATGAATATTTTTGGTTCAAATGTTGCGGAAGTTAAAATAACGAATGGGCAGTCTGGTGTTTCCCAATATTCTTTTAGCAACTTCTTAATGTAAAACAAGCAACTATCTACTTCAACGGTCCTTGAATGTATTTCGTCTATTATGATATACTTATATTTGCGCATAAACTTATCCGGCTCCATTATTTTCAACTGTTGTAGTAATATACCATATGTGGCAAATACTACGCCTCGAGTTGGTTTCCATGATATGGAACTTGTTTGAAACCCTATACTTTCACCCATCTTCATCGATTTGTTATGTTGTAAAATGCGATACGGTATATCCGTTGTGGTAGCTCTTGTGGGTTGAGTTATGATAAGATTGCCGCGATCTTGTAGAAATTCTTTGAATATGTATGGCGGTAATAAAGTGGATTTACCGGATCCCGTACCTGATCGTAATATTAATACTTTACTTCCAACGCCGCGAAGTCTTTCCTTCGGTGGCGTTATTCTATCGGCCCATACGCGATCTTTAATATGTTCTATTAAAAAATCTATACCATTCATATTGTCTATTTTGACTTTTGTTCCTCTGCTCATCCAACGCTGTTTTACAATTTTACCTTTTTCTAATAGAGTAGGCATTATATATAAGATTGTATATATTTATAAATTCTGATATGGGCTACATTCCTATAAAAAAAGAATAACTATGTTATGTATAATGCTATTATTAATCATATTATTGCTGGTTATTTATATTTATAAATTTCAATATGATCCGCGCTCTTATAAAAAAGAATTCATAGATGATATTTTACCAACCGTAAAAACAGGTGATATGATTTTATTCAAAGCAGCAAATAATTTCAATTCGCTAAAATTCATATCATATTTCGGTCATGTTGGTATTGTTTACGTTAAGGATAACATTCCTTATATATTTGAAGCAAACGGTGTCGAATGTATGAACTTATTAAAACATCATAACAGAAGAGGTGTTTTTATGACACCATTACGAACAAGATTACAAAAATATAAAGGGCGTACTTTCATAAAACGGTTAAACAAACCTGTGGAATATGATCTCAGGGAATTTATAACATTCGCAGAAGAGAACATGTTTTATGATATGGATATTATCCCGTCATTCGTAAAAAAAATAACGGGATTAGAAAAATGCGATATAAGAACGAATTGCGGCGAACTCACTTATTTGAGTTTGATTAAATTGGGGATATTAGATATGAGTGCCTATGATAAAGCGCCTTCGTTCAGTTATTTACACACTGTTACAAAATTAAGCAAATGTGACAATGGATATTATTATGATGAACCCGTAGAATTCATAGATCATCCGTTTGAAACATAAGGGGCTACATTACTATTTTTTTTGTATGTATTTGTTGGATACATAACAGGCGTTATATAATCTATATCATCAAACGGTCCAAAATTTGCCATATTGTTTTCGTGATCTACAGGTTTATTAGATGGAGAAAACCCTTCTTTTTTCATCAATAGTAATACCATAATTACCAATAACAGTAAAATCAACATTATATATAAAAAAATATTATACGTACGCAGAGAACAAATTAAATAATTCTCTTCGTCTGGCATCGCTTTCCAGTGATGTAGTTCCATCATTGCGATTCATTTCCATTTGCCGAATGTCATTTTCCAATGAAGTAATCGTGATTTCCCCGTCTAACATTTCTACGTCTTCTCCGTTTGTCGCGACAGTTGTTTCTTCTTTCGGATCTATGTCATCAAATTTAATATCTTCAGGCACTATATTTGTTTCCCTTTGTTCGACAGTTGGAGGCTGGACGACAATATTTAGCGGAATATCCAAAATTGCTTTTTCCACTTCCTTTTTAACCAATTTTCGTAACATAGCTACGAATTGAGGATTCCTCATAATGTCCAACGAATTTCGGTTATGTACATTGTTGTAATACCTGCTAGTTGCTGATGAAACGCGTTCATCTTCATCGGACGAATTATCCGGAGAAGGCATTAATCCCCGAAACGGTTTAGTATCACTTACAAATAAGTGTTTATATCTCGGATGCTCTAAAATACTTTTAATAATTAATCTTGGGTCATATTTTGGAACATTAAATACGCGTTTCGCTTTTATGTAATTTACGATGATATTATCTCTTTTACCTTCTGTTTCGAGGTACACTGTAAAATCATCACCGATGAATCCTATGTTTAGCACGTTTGATACCGGAAACACATTAGTAACGATAACTGGAGGGTTGATTACATTTTCTTCGGAAACATAATCTCCCGTCCTCATATCTACGAGAATAATAGTACCATTTACGCATATCTTACGCAGGAATTCTGCCATTGATATTCCGATTATAAATTCATTTTTTAAAGTAATGGTAATTTGTCATCAAAGTACGGGTTATAGTCTATTTTGAGCGTTGTACAATATATCTCAGGATATACACTATAATCAACGGGTTGGTGTAATCCAAATTCATAGGCATCCGTTATTAGTATCTTGAAATTGATCCAAAAGTCAGTGCCATGGCCATAACCTGTGCTGGCTAAATGAGCGAGTTCGTGTAAAAATACGTATTCGAGTAAATGCGGTCTGTGAAATCCATTTCTGAATAATTCTCTTACGCATATGGAAAATACCTCCCCTTTATTTTGTACATAGCTGGTGTTTTTATCATCCACTGGTATATTTTCTATTATCATATCTGGATTATAATTGTTCAATAAATTATATACTAGGCCGCGCTGATGTTCTGTACCTTCTCTTCTAAATAGGTATTTTTCTCTCAACGCGCGTATAAATTTTATCGCAAATAAATTTAGATTGGCTAAAGATTCGCTAGCGCGTTTAACATTATTATGTTTCATAGAAACGGCATAACAGCGTTTATCGATATCATTACATATTTTTCTTTTTGTAATAAACGTTTCTAAAGGTTCAAAGTTTCTACAAAAAAACAAAAAAACAGCTAATATTGTTATGACTACGACACACAAGGGCATTATATTATCATCCGGAAAATTTCATATACATATGGATTTTTTACAGCAACAATAATGCGTTTGAATCTATTCATATGAGTTTTTATTACATTAGACAGAATCTGCGCCGTATGATGTATTGGTAACCAAAACGTTTCGATACCTCTATCATCGAGAACAACAGTATCATAATTGAAAAACATGGCTACTTTAAAAACATTAGTATACTGTTTTTCTACATCGGCGGGGTTTGTATATCTACAAGATTCGTTAGCCAATCTATTATCGAATTCTGTATGTGACTGTTTGTCGATATTTGTAGAAGGTCTGTATTTAGGACCATATGTTATGATTTGGATATTCTTCAAACTGCGACTACGCTCAAATTGTTTTTTATAGTCTTTTATAACAATAACAAACGGTGACAAGATAACAGTATTGTCTGACAAAGGATAATATTCATAAGATTGATCAATAGAACAGCTATATGTTGTGGATAGATATACGTCCGTTTCGTGTGAATAGATACCTTGATCAGAATTTCCACCAGGAACCAATTGGTTACCAGCCATACAATACACAGCGTTGTAATCATTAATTTCACATATCTCTTCTAAAGGGTCCTTATTAACTACAGAAACAACTGTATTATAACTTACATTATCGAAAATACATTTGATAACGTTTTTATTACTTCCTACAGGAAGCGTTTCGCAAACAGAACCTTTGATTAACGATAAATTATCGGTGTTTATAATATGTACTTTTTTAAGGGATGCGTTGTTTTTATTCTCAGTAAGAGATTTACATATATTTTCGGTATCTTGAAAAACAGATAGGTAAAAATTACGACGTGCGAATTCTTCGTCTTGTTTCGCTTCAAATAAACGTCCGTCGTTAATAACATCGTTCAATAATTTTTGCGTCAAATCATCGTGAAATCTTTCTTTTTTTTCGTTATCGTCATCGGATTCATCCTTTAGTTCTTCGTCTATAACGTTGCTTTCATATACACGAGCCATCTCATACGTTTTTATAATATCAGAAAGGTTAATTAAAAACGCAGACCGTTTTACCTTGACAGTCTTACCTACTTGTGTAATAACTCCAGATAAAAGTTTTTTATGAAATTCATCGATTTCATTATCGTTAGTTTCGACTGTCAAATCTATTCCGCTTGATTCGAACTTGTTTTCATTGTTAGTATTGTCTATTTTTTTTACTTCAACACGTGGTTTATTTAATGCGTACGTGTCAATAAGGTACTGATACCTGTCTGGGCCAAAGTTGTCGTATAACATCTTGATGTATTTATCGATTATATGTGTTTCATCGATACCGTTCAAAATGGTTTTTATGATCGAAACTTCCTTATCCATTATAATAATATTACGGGTATTAATTAAAATGATAATTATAATTAACAGTATATAATGACGCATGTTCTATCACATAATCCAATCAAATTGCGATTGGTCGATTTAAAAACAGGTGAGTTTAAAAAAACATACGTTTTTATTGGTGAAGTGCCTGACAACGTTAAGAAAGCGTTAAAAAAAATAGAAGGAGATTTTAACTACGGCAAATCTATAGGTAATAATGCTACTTTAAAGAGTTTTTATGGCAATAACTGGATATCAAATTTGGGATTATATAAACCTATCAGAGGAGGATCTCAGGAAATTTTACCCGAGCAGGATGATATCGGAAGTTTTTTTGAGCGAGAAGCGAGGGATATGATTGGAGGAGATGAGGAATTAATGGAAGGATTTGATAATATCATCGAATTAACCGATGAAGATTTGGAGCCGATAAATTTCGTTGATAAGGGAGTCGCCACGGAAGAAGTCGTTTATGATCCCCTACAAAATATAAAAACGGAATCCATAGATAAATCCGGCGGAATCAAGTTTCTATTTTCCCAAGTGTATCCGGTAGATAACATACTCGAATTCAAGTATAAAATATTTTGCGTTACTGGTATACCTATCTTTAGGCAACATTTATGGTTCAAACATAAGAATAAATCGTATCCGTGCTCCTATAATATAAAAATGTATGGAAATAACACGACTATAGATATCAATAGATTATTATCGCATTATTCAGGAAATGAAGTAAAGGATTCCATTGAAAACGTTCCCATAGACGCCGAATATTATAAAAATAAAGACTGGATAACTATCGTGGCAAATGATACCTTCACGCTAATTTCCAATATATACGATAAACACGGCGTAACAGAATATTTTTTGGTTGATCTGAATTCGTTAATGGACACACAGAATATCCATTCCAAGTTATCGAAAGACAAATACCAACTTGATTTACTATATTACGGATTTGTTATGATTTATTTTCCGATGATAACATATCAAGTATTCATAGATTACATAAAAAACGAAGCATCTCTGGCGGAAATATATCCCGAATTAATGATACCGAAACAAGTTCTTGAGAGAAAATTTGCCTTAGAATCTGATATAACGGACGAGGCATATAATTTAGAAGTTCGACCCATAGAGAAGCATCTATTAAGTAGTATAACTAACACGATAATATCGTTAATAAATCCTAAGCAAATATCCGAGTCTGTTCTTTCATTAAGGAATATATTCGATCTCATAACTCTGACGGATATTATGCCGTATTGTAAAGCGTATTTATTACAAGAAAATCAGAAAATAGTGTTACACAAATCATACTACAATGAACAGGAAGTTCATGAAGCGATACCGTTAAATAGTTTGTTAATCAAAATAAAAACCGAAGCTGACACAAATGAAAACATGAGACTAATCCTATTTAAAAATGGAAATTACATTATTCGAACTAATTGGCGAGAAGAGAATCGTATGACATTCGGAAAAATAAAAAACACCATAATGAAAAAAATCAATCCGGTGTTGTCTACCATAAACAAATTAGGTAATAAAGTGCGATATCAACCAGGAACATTGCCCGAAATTAAAGATAACATAACTTTTACAGAAACCGGTATGGTGTTCTATTATGACGATGATATCACGGAATCGCGCTTTAATGTGCTTAAAAATGTCCTCGATGATTTTACAAAAGCAGGTATTTTAATGACAAAGGAAAATATAATATTAGGGCAAGAGTTTTTCTTCCAAAAGGGAATGTATAAATTTGATCCTTCGCGTATTGAGAAAGCTATTACTGTCAGCAATTATTATGATTTTCTAAGTAACGGTGTTGTTAATCAAAAGTGGTCCACGATATTTGAGCGCACTCATTTATTACAAGTAATAACGGTATCATCAAAGCTCAAATTTACTATTAATGGTATTCGCGACGATATAGAAATGAATAATTTTTACATGTATATGCTTTCTTTATTGTCTATTTACATGAGGAATTCATCGAAAATTAAGAAGATTTCGTCGGAAACTGTACAGTTAAAATACAAAAACGCCCTTAAAAATCTCAAAACGCAAGATCCTTTGTTATATGACTTCAAAAAAATATACAAAAGCAACATTGTTTATCCGAAAATTTGCCAGAAAAAACACCAACCTGTAATATTAACGGAACAGGAATACAAAGATTTGCCAAAAAATAAAAAAGAAAACGCTGTGAAATACTGGAACTTTACTACGGAAAAGGAAGTATGGTATAGTTGTCCCAATCCGAAATATCCGTTCATTAAGTTCATAATTAAACAGCACCCGAAAGATTACTGTATCCCATGCTGTAAAAAAATCGCCATGAATGAAAACGTAAATATTAAGAAACAGGAAATACATTCCACTTGTTTAACAAAACATATATACACAGGCGAGAAGAAGAATGTCACTAAAGGCAGTCATTATATAGCAACTTACGGAAAAAATATCGACGTTGGGCGTATATCCAGACTGCCGGAAAATACATTAGAACCGCTTTTCTTCGATACATATTCACCTGAAGGAGGTATAGATCCGGAATGTATCACTTCAGACGGTTATTATTTAATGGGGGTTGATCAACATACCACAGTTGTCAAAAATATCGGTTATCTATATTGTTTGATCATGAGTCTAAATAAACCGGTAGATGAATTTCTCACCGAAACTGCGAAGTTGGTTAAGCGGGGTAATAATTTTCGCGTATTGTTAAACGGAGATGCTGGTATGTATTTCAAAGACGCTACGGAACTTTCCGATACGATAATTCGCTTAAATGACGAAAAATATATCATACCAACAAGATACATTAATGTTCCGTGGAATTCGTTACTTATGTCTATCGCGCATAATTATTACGGCATTAATACGATCTTATTCACTGACAAAAAGAAAACGATAGAACTTGTTTTGCCAAATAATCTTAAAAACACAGATGAAATGTTTCCCAATACGCACAAAAACTTGGTCATTTTACAGAAAGGTAAATACTTTTATCCCATTTACTTAATAAATACGGAGATATTCAGAAGAACGGGGGTAATCGATACGCGATTATTCATTAACGAAAGCGGTCTAATGTCCACAATACACGCCATAGTCCGTAGATACTTAGAAAATTCTGAGTATGGCAACATTCACGATGTTATAGATCTTGCCATTGTTAAAAAATTCGTTAAAATGTCGCCGAACGTTATAATAACGCATTATCTTATTAATCACTCGAACCTTTGTTATGGTGTTATTATCAAATTCGAAAATAAAACAGTGTATTTCCCAATAGAATCATCGTATTACTCAGAAGTAAAGAATATAGAACTGATGTTTCAACCGTATACAAATTTTTCTGACTATAATACTTCGCAAAGATTATATAATCGATATAACGAATGGGTAAAATTGGAATCGAAGAAATTACAAATGGATATTAATGTATATCCGTTTATCGAACCAGAAAAATGGCTATTACATAGGGAAGTGATCGGATTCATATCTAACAATATTAATTATTACTGTAAACCAATACAAAAAAACAAAGCCAAAAGCATAAAAGATATACCGTTCCAAACCGTTATGTATGATCATACCAGAATAAACAATGTTATATCGAAACTAAAAAACGGCAAGTTAAAAATAGGATTGATGCCAAAATACGAGCAAAAATTATCCCAATCGATGTATAAACAACATTTATATCAATTGGTTCTGCTCCATTTTATTAATATCTTTAACAAACAGAAAAACAATACATTGAGAAAGAAGATATACGTAATGTTATCAAAAACGGATTTTTCAAAATCGACAGAAAATTTGCGCGATTTTATCAGGAAAAATATACACAACGAAGATGATTCGATTAAATTGAAATCATTGATATCGCGTTATTATGTTGACCATTATGATAAAAAGGTATTAGTAAATGATATAGCGGAAACGTATTTTAATTTTGATAAGATAGCACTTGAGCATTTACAAGCCCTTCCGCATGATAAAATAGTCGCCGAGTTAAAAAAACTATCCAAGAATTTCATAACGATCAGTAATAAAACTTATGATGATAATTTTCCAAATATATTGGGCGAATGCGGTAATGAAAATTACTGTCAATCGTCCAAACTTTTGATAGACAAAAACAGTTTCGAAACAATAATAGATGTTATAGCTACGGATATAGTTAATCCCATAAAATATAAATGGCTGTTTAACGGCGGTCTTATAGCTAAAACTGTCAACTTTTATAAATTCGTACGACGTCCTTCCGAAACAATTCGCATTGAAATAATCCCGTAATTTTATATTTTTTCCTATATAATGTCTGAATCTATTGATTACGCAGAATGTGAGGCAGAAAAAAATAAGTCCGATTTCGTTGAAATCGGTAGTGTTGTGGTAAAAAACGTTAGTTTGAAGCTGGGATTTTTTACGTTCATATTTGGTTTATTTGTGTTCAGTGATTTGTTTATAGATATGTTTTTCGGAAAGAATAACGCTTACGCAGATGGGGAAACGACAACAACGCGTGGCACAGTAATACAGTTAACAATATTGTGTATATTTGCCGTGGTAATAAATCTTTTGGTAAATATTGGATGGCTATAAGAGTTATTTCTTATCATAAAGAGTAGATCTTTCCTCAAGTGTTTTACGGAATAATTTACCCATGTCTTCATGATATTGAATACGGGACTCCAGATAAAAAGCGTCTTCGTAATTAGGCTCCGTTTTTTTCTTACAAGAAAACCAAGCCACGGCTGTAAAAAAAGCAATATTAACGACCGTTTGAATTGACTCTAACATTTATAATAATACATCATACACACTTTAAATTATAATTCTTTTATTTCCTCATTTCGGTTAAGATTTTTCTTAATAGATCTTGCTATAGGGTTGTCAGAACCGTTCATATGTAGATTAAGGATATGTCGTAATTGTACGCGCGGATTTGCGACAGGTTCCGGTTCTTCGTCCGATTCGGATTCTTCCGACGTTTCGTATATACTTATCTCATCGCAAGAAGACGTATCGGTGTCCTCGTTTTTAATCTTTGTGATATCAAACAATATTCTTTTATGATATTTATTGTATATATATTGTAACCATAAATACAATTCGCGGATCTCTTGTTCCGAATTACCACCGTCAAAATTAATTTTACCACGTTTCAAAAGCTTAACGGTCGTTTTTTTTGTAGATTTGAGATACGACGGACGGTTAAATTTAACATTCAAACTACCGCATTTATCGGGATTATATTTAATCTCTGCTATATCTATAATATTGTAACCTCGAAGCATATTCCTCACAATATCTGTATACTTTCCTTCTACTGTTTGTAGCATGTATTCCACATATAAACCAAATATTGGTGCTTGCTTTTCTTGTATGATAACAGATTCTAATTCCGTTAAATCAACGTGATAATTTATATTATTCAAGCGGCATTTATAATTACGCATAACAGCGTGAAAAGATTCTATTTCAACCTCTTCGCCCAATAAATCAGCAAGATATTTTCTCATTATTTCGATAGGTGCTATTAAATCAGACATATTGGGATTTACAACACCCGGTGCCTGAAAACATCCTGTTCGAAACAGCTTGATTTTATATATATCATCTTCCGGTTTTATTTCAAATGTTACCTGACTACAGAAATACTTACCAGTACCTTGTTTTTTTCTTTTTGTATTTTTCTTGTTTTTGGGTTTTCTACCTCTGCTGGATTTCTTTTTCTCAACTGGAGGCTTGTATAGCGGGCCAAATTTTTCTCCATAATTACAACCGGCTTTTAATATTTCATTTGGTAAATCATAAATAGAAGTTATTAACTCTTGTTCATCGAAAAATACGTTCGTTAGGTGACCTTTGGCTGTAAGTGTAGAGGGTTCTATAACTGTAAATAGACTTTCCTGTGATAAATTCTCCAAAGCCTGTATTTTCCTGGCAAATCGTCTTCGTGATTCCAAGGTCGTTCCATCGTATACTTTGATTCCATTGACCAAATCGTATATAGGTTCGTAATCATTCTTAAATGAGTCGTAATCCATCATCTATATAATAAATTCAAATTTAACAAAAAAAATGGAACTTAGCTATGTGGATCGAGGGATATGATATCATCTCTTACACGTGTTAGTATTTTTCCTAATAAATTATTTCCCCACTTAGAACGATTGCGTAAAGCTTTATCTTCTGTATAACCTATACCCCAAATACGATCATAAGGACTCGCTTCAACAAATGTTGCGGAACTGCCAAATGACAGTAGCATGCTTTTCAATTCTTCGTCTTGAAATTTTAACGTATTTCCTTTATAAACAATATTATTAGACTCTCTATTCCATACTTCTTCATCAAAATTACGAACTTTTCTACCGTACATTTTCATATATTTTGGACTAGTAGTTTTAAGAATTTTCTGTAACATCACATTATCGCCAAATAACTCTGCTTTTTTTGCCATCATATATTGTTCAGCACAACAATACATAATTCCATTTTCCGTAAAGTTGGAAGGATACCATTGCGATAAGAATCCATTGTTTTGTGTAGGTTTCCAAAACATTACGTACTGCGACATCGTTAATATTATAACAAATTCATTTTTTACCAGATATATAATGACGAGTATAGTTGTGTATGAAGGCAATACAACTGTTCGAGGCGGTGGATACATAACACGCGTTGCTTTACGTGTATATGGGGTTGATAGATATGTTACCGCAATAGCTTTCCAATATAGCGACGGAAGTATTTTTAATCTTGGTGTTCCTGAAGAACCGTTATCCGATCCATATTTTGCCGGCGGAGTTGCTTTGGGAAATGTGTTTACTCATTTTATAAGTACACCGCAAGGATTTGATCGAATGACATGGTTAGGCACAAATGAATCATGCGGAGGAGTAAGAATAAGAGAAATGCATTTCTATTTGAACGGTAACGAATTGGGTTCTTTCTTGGCAACTTCACCGTCTTCCATGCCAGCAAGGGGAGATTTGAGTATCGAATCGGGTAAAGTGGTTAATAGTATAGATTTATATGTAACGTGCGGTTATTGGAAGACATATGAATTTAAAAAATTATACGGCGTTCCTGCTCCCGTTAATGGTGGATGGACAACATGGACAGATTGGACAAATTGTACGGCCACATGCGGAGGAGGAAAACAAAAACGTACCAGATCATGTTCTAATCCAGCGCCGCAATATGGCGGTTCCGATTGTACGGGAGATAATTACGAATTTAGAGATTGTAATACGAACGAATGCCCAGTAAATGGTGGCTGGTCGGAATGGTCAGAATGGTCCAATTGCGCAGGTAATTGCCCGGATAATAATGGTACCAAATTTCGTACGCGTGTTTGTAATAACCCATCACCCGCTTTTGGCGGCGCTGAATGTGAAGGAGAGTCTAAACAAACGGAATCTTGTGATTTGGCGTGCCCTGTTCACGGCGGTTGGACTGCTTGGTCGGATTGGTCTGGTTGTATCGGTGACTGTCCTTCTGGGAATGGGCTTAAAACAAGAACACGTACTTGCTCTAATCCGGCGCCAAAAAATGGAGGAAAAGAATGTACAGGATTACCGATAGATACCGCCGCTTGTGATGTTGCCTGTCCTGTTGATGGCGGTTGGACTAATTGGTCAGATTGGTCGGCGTGCGAAAATGGCACTCAAACCAGAAATCGTACTTGTACAAATCCATCACCCAAGAATGGCGGTGCTGATTGCGTAGGTGATAGTGAAGAAATACAAATATGTGGGATTAACAAACTATACAATGATCTCGTTTCTAGTAAGTTATTTTGGTTCGTTTTGATATTAGCATTTGTACTTGGGTATGTTTTTATGACGAAAAAAAATACAATTACGACATGACAATATTTCGAATAAAATCAGAACATGAATTCATAAACAAATCATCCTGATCCGTGTCGATTAGATCTATCTTTTTTTGATATTCCAACGGAGTAAGATTGCCTCCGTATTGTACCATTTCAATAGGATCTGGACTTGGTCTCACCGAATTGAGCGTTTTTCCCCGGACTATATAAAACAGGAATTTTAACATTTCTATTTTGTTGTGTTGATCCGCGAAATCTCTTGTTTTTTTCAAGATATTAAATATCACGCAATTCACACTACAAAAAACTCCCTTTGGTATGATGGAATATTCTTTAACATTACTGTATTCATGTATGTTATCAAATATTCCACCTGCGCTACCCTCACTAATAGGATCTATTGATTGAGGCTCGAACCACGGGAATCCAACGAATGTACGACTACATGTATTACACAAAAGATTTGTGTTTTTTGGCCAATTATTTACGCCGGTAAAAACCGCCGGCATTTTATCGTATACAATTGTATCGTATTTTTTATGCGTTGATAGTAGTCTATCTTGAAACATATCCTCCATTTTTTTACATTCGTGTTTGTATACTCCCTTTAGGAAAAGAACATCATATGAATCAACACCTGAGTACGACTTAAAAGTATTCATTTATAAATTTTATAAATACGTCTTTAAAATAAAAATTTTCGCAATCAAAATATACGATGGAGCATTACGACATGTTTGATCCGCTTAGTTATGATAACCAGATACTTAACGAAAGGCTGGAAATGGATTCTTTACATGATACAATTCAAAAGAAAGTTCAGTCGCGTGACGTGTTAGAACAAAAAGTTATGAAACAACTTCAAATGATGAGAAGGGAAATGAATAATCGTCTTGATAAAATACGCAGAGAAGTACCGGAAGTCCCGGAAAAAATAGAAGAAACGCTTATTGACGAACGATTAGTAACTTATTTATTGATATTTTTGACTGCTATATGCGTATATTCTATGTATATGAACTACTGTTTATCCAAAAAAATAGATATGTTAAATCAGAAACCAGCGCTTGTTACGGAACAGCCCGCTCCGCAGCCTGATACGGAACAAAAAAAATTGAATTAATTTTTATATCATAATGATCGTCCTAATAAATAACCGCGCTTACGAATTGAAGTCCAACATGGATATTAGGAACACGTTATTTCATAATGTGTATATTGATAATATCAAAATCGGGGACGATTTTTGGGTGAAAGCGCCTAGAACATCTACTCCGGAAAGGGAATTATGCGAAAAATTGGGAGAAACGTATGCGAGAAATCCTATCGGTACTCATTGGGTACTGCTCAAAGATGTTAATTACGTCACTTGGAAATCCGACAAAAAATTAAATACACTCGCGGATAAGGCCGTGAAGTGTCTTAGTATCCAAAGATTCTTTTTCGAGATTTTGTCGTAATTTTTTTGCCATTCATTCCTTTTTTCATTATGGATCTTATCATCATTCAACATAATAATCGATAATTATATCACGTATGGAATCAATAATTTTATCAAAATACGGCGCGTAAATATAACTAACATAATGAACCATTTGCTCTCTCTTTTTAATAATACCATTCACCGCGTATATTTTTTGATCAACCGAACCATTTTTTGACATATAAGCTGGTCCAAAATCATTATGTAACACTCCTTTTATATAATAATACACGCGTGATATTTTGCCCTCATGATACAATATTTTTGCTGGTCCATATTCTCTATGTAATATCCCTTTTATTCTATATTCATATAATTTTAATTTACCTTCCATATCATATTGTATGATACAGGGACCATCTGTATTATGTAATATGTCCGTATTATGATATGTGTATGATATTGGCATCCAATTAAACTTATAAGAAGCACACGAAGGCCCATCATCTCTATGATGTTTTCCGTCAATATACCATAAAAATTGAACACCGTATATAGTGATATTAATGAGAGCTGGACCGTCTGTTCTGTGTAATATATCATTTTTCTTCCACATCGCGCATTGAAATTTATTGTTAGCACTATATGTAATATATGTGGGACCATCAAATTTATTTTCCCTTCCATGAGTAATATAGTATATAGAACCTAAATTTCCATTAGGGTCATACCTAATAATACTGGGACCGTCTTCTCGATGTACACTTCCATTATTAATCCATTTGACGGTTGATAAATTTCCATTCACATAATATTGTATTTCGGCAGGGCCATCATCTCTATGAATAATATTGTTTGTGTACCACATTATACTTCTAATATTTTTATTTTCACAATATTGAACGAGTGCTGGACCATTCGTTTTATGAAGCAGCCCGTTTTTTTTATACATAAAATAATCGACGCAGCCATTTTTAAAGAAAAATATCTCTTTTGTAAATTCATCCTTTCCATCCGTATTTTGATATTTGATATTTTTAATATTGCCATTTGTAAAATATTTTACGCATACAGGACCATTATCATTGTAATACAGACCATTACGTAGCCATAAAATGGTATCTACATTTCCATTGTCATAATAATGTATTTCAGCCCAACCATTTTCCCTATGAGAAACATCATAATCTGTTCTCCACATTTCTCCTATCATTTTTCCCTCATGATTATATATTACGCGTGTTGGTAAGTCGCCTTCACGTGGATAATTCCACTCTTCCAGTGTTATATTACCAGTTATGATTGAATATTCAATGTTATTTGGGCCATTTTCTCTAAATTTTTTAGGTTCCCCATTAATAATTTTACACCATGTCTCATATAATAAATTACCTTTTTTATTGTGTTCGCAAATATAATATATCGTGTTTATATCTTCCAGTTCTTCGTCAGAGGATTCCGATATCTCGTTTATATCTTTTAGTTCTTCATTAAAGTTTTTAGATTCCATGGTTTATGATAATCCTATGAGATTTTTTCAGTTTTTTAGTATCCAACCGTAAATCATCATAAACGCATCAGCAATATCATCAGTTTTATTCGGTGTATTATCTATAATATCCAGTAAATTTTCATCATAAATACTAAGAAATTTTCTAAAGTTGGCATCTGTGTGCTTTTTATTGGCTGTTTTATTGCTATATTTTTCTATAAAATGACCGTAGCTCAAATTCTCGGAAAAATGAAATGAGTTTTTTAAACTAGTCCCTATAATTTCCACATGCTTTTTTTCATGTTCGATTGCTTGAATTTGGGCTCTGTGTGATATGACATTATGTTTCATATCATCAATGGCAAATGACAGATTTATATTATCCGATACACCACCTATTTTTTTTGTTGATGTGGACGTTTTCTTAATATGTTTGCTGTCTTTTAGTGTGATATGAACATTATCTATATTGGAATAATGATACGCTATTTGAGCGCTGATATTGCTTGATATATTGTTTTTTGTCATTTGATATTCTATCAAAATCGTATCCGGTTGGATAAAAGAGTCATAATAATGTAATAAATACTTTAATGACTTCGTATAATCGAGAATTGGGACCTTATTTGCCGATATACCGTGCGATAAATCTACCACATTAGCGTATAAAATTTTAACAAATGATAATGCTTTGTCTATTGATTTCAATACATCTACCAATTCCGATTCGTTACCATTTCTTATAGCATGTTTTAAGTGACGTGTTCCCTCCTTGATTTGATGTATCCATAAGTCATTATAATCTATAACACATACACCCATATTAGATACAGCGCAATCAAAACCTATGATTATCATAATTAATTAAGTATAGTGACACTATTATCTAAACTTAAAATGGAAGTTTACAAATATAGTTTATATGGAAAATATCAACAACTCGCGTAATATAATGGGCATGACGGAAATTTTAGCCGATAGTGATGATGAAATTGATATTGATGATCTCGAAAAATCCATAATGACAGGTGGTAATTATAAAAAGGAATCGGGTGTAAAGCTCGACGTTGTTGATGAATACAATCGGGAAATTGATCAAATGTTAAACAGATTTAGCTTAAACGATCAAACGGATAATACTGACATCAAAATACCACAAGTATTATTGAACAAACCTTCAACTATAAAAATTGTTGAAGAGGAAGAAGAAGAGGAAGAGGAACATACGTCTAAACCGATGTATCCCACATCTTTCAAAGGAAGATATGAACCTCCTGTAATAAAAGATCAACAATATAACAAAATGACTAACGAAGAAATGAAACAAAATATAATTTCAAACGTGATGGATAAAATGGAAACAGTAGACGACGAAGCAAAATTCTTACAAGACGAAGAAGATGAGGATGAAATGGTGCGTATTATAGAACAGATAGATCAATTAAAATCAACATTGGAAGCCGAAGGCGTCAATTTATCTCGCGTTGCCGATGTTACTGAAAAAACAACGCGTAAGGAAGCAAGGACAATACTCAAATTGTTACAACTTAAAAACGATAGATTACGTTATTGTAGCATGGTTGAAGAAGGTATACTTGCGAGCGCTTATGGATTGGAGTCTATCTTTGATGGCAAAAAAGAATATTTCGGTACTAAAATTGACCTCGTGGGTTGGTCCGACACTGTTAAAGTAAAAATGCATAGGATGCGATATCACACGGCAAGTTTTGTTGGAGATGTTATCAAGGATTATTCTATCAGCTCTGGTTGGCGTATATTACTCGAGTTATTACCGTCGATGTTCTTATATAGCAGAGATCGCAGATATAAATCGCGAGATAATCTTGTTAATGATGCGCAATATAATGACGCAGTTCAGAATCTCAATCGTCGTTAAAAAATTGAAAATGTATACGAGTTATCATGTACAAAAATATCAAGGGATCGTTTTATAAAGTATTTACGGCCGCGATATTGGTTTATATAGTAAAATGCTCTATACCTCCCCCGAAAGGTTCTCCCATTATGCCTACTATGGTTATGAGCAATAAACCAGAGAAAAAAAATAGATACAAGAGGCCTCCATTTATAGTACATTAATTTGCCTATTCTTTTTTACCACTTTCATATCGCTTATTCCTTTTTTTTGTATTTGGCAATTAGGGCCGTTTGTATATCCATTTTCATTCTTTTTTTACCACTTTCATATCGCTTATTCCTTTTTTGTGTATTTGGCAATTAGGGCCGTTTTGTATATCCATTTTCATTCCTTTTTTTACCACTTTCATTTCATTCTTTTTTTACCACTTTCGTTTCATTGCTTTTTTTTTGTGTATTTGGCAATTAGGGCCGTTTTGTATATCCATTTTCATTCTTTTTTTACCACTTTCATTTCGCTTATTCCTTTTTTGTGTATTTGGCAATTAGGGCCGTTTGTATATCCATTTCGCGCAACTCATCAGCTGATAGCCAATTTATCCTGAGAATGGAAGCATCCTGCCGTAATTCTATTTCCGGTATAAATTCTCTGTCGATTAGACTTCCTATGATTTTTGCGTATATGATACGCTGTGAATCAGCGTTTGACATATTTGGTATGTCAAATGTTATGGGTAATGTGATAACAACATTATGTTTTCCGGCATCACGAGCTATTTTAAGTTCCGTATCTAAATGAGCAAGAATTATGTTAACTTCTTTTTTAATAAGCGCCAATTGTGCCGAATTTTTTTTTAACGAGGAGGCTTTAACAGACATTATAATATTGTATTTATGTATCTTTATGTGGCAAATCTTAATACGACGTTGTTTCCTTTAAACGCTAAAAAGTTCAAACAATCCGCCAATACTATAAGATCAGCAGGATTGTCAGAACGAATAATCGGTTGACTGGTTGCTGAATCAATAGCTGATGTGTATTTGAGGTACAATTCTCTACTTTTTGAAACGTTAATATGACCACTGGGTTGAAATTCTCCCGGTTTAAGATTAAAATTCATCATATACCATCCCAAATCTCTGGGAGTCTTTATACAAGAACCATATTGTAAAGGAATATAATTGTTGTAAAAATCTGGACTTAATGCCGGGTAGATAGTAATATCGTGGGATAACAGTTCTATTTTCGATACAGGTTGTACTTCGTCAAGATATACAGCGTTATTAACTTGAATTGTGGCCGTACCTGTAACAACAGCTTCCTTGACTTGTTTAGCGGTGATATGTGTATTCTTATGCCATCTTTGCGAATAGGCGGAATTTACCTGAGGTCTAAATGCGATATATAGAGATTCAACAGGCCATTTAATTTGATGTAATAGGACGCTGCCTGTATCTGCGTTAAGAGTTTCCGAATGTTTACGATGTACGCGGATCAATTGGTAACCGAATCTACTGATGAAAATACTACGAAAAGCAGGTAATACGAATAGATGATTTACATATAAGCAACATTCAGAAACCGTTGGTTTTGTATAAGAACCGCCCCCTCCGTAATTGGCATAAGAAACTAGATTGGCTTCCGTATCAAATGTCACTTCAATATCAGTCTGATCTTTTGGTAAGATAAAATTAGGAAGTGCCGTCTGAACGTCCTTAAACCAAAATAAAATTGGAATCCATAATTCAACTGTTGCGTGAGTTTGCTTGAATGTTTGATAACCATCACCAAACCAGCGATATTCCCTTACTTCATCGACCGTTGGGTCAGCAGATAAATACCCAAGTTTCGGTTGTTCCTGTCCGATATTTCTTAAATAACCGGCTTCCTTATGATAAGGAACTTTAAATTGAAAGTATGCGTTTTGTTCATCTGTTCCGTATTCATCTATTGGATGATTCTGAACCTTGAAGCGTACCTTTTTAGCTAATTTATGCCCAAGGTATTCCACATATCGAACTTTATCTAACGCACTAACGGCCGCCAATCCTGTTAATTTAACGTACATGACGGCATCATTAATAAATTCTCCGTATAACGGCAGTGTAAAACTAAATGTGGCGCCGAGATCTGCTTTACCTTGGCGTGGTACGGTTTTACTGTATTCATGCGTAATTGCGACGAATGGTTTATAACTCGAGTTAATAAAAATTACATGCGAACGCGCCAATGCTTGTAGCGTTGGCATCCAATCCTCTTCCATTTTTAATAAATCTTGCGCTGATACTCCTGGATTCGCAGCTCTTAGATTACAAAGCTTTTGTTTCGAAATATTTTTAATATTTTCCAATAATCGGTTGGTTGCCATTAACATATGGTCTTCAACGCCGTTATTGGTAAGTAATTGAAATGAACCTCCGACTGACATTTTATTTTACTAATATATATAATTAAATCTATAAAAAAAATCATAATAAAATGCGGTTAAGTTGAACTTCCAAATAAGAGTCGTATATAAGATGTTCACAGAAATAAGAGCGTATAAATAGCGCATATCTCTGAATTATTTGCGCGATATTTTTACTCTTATAATATACGATGGATACAGTTCAAGAAATTGAACAATATGTTAAGGAAGAAAATATTAAGAAAGCTGCTTTAGAAGCAGAACGTGAACGTACAAAAAAAGCGGCCGAATACTTAACTATGAGAATAAACGGTTTGGCAAACCCTAGTCCTATAGTTGTTACAGCAGCTGTATGTGGTGTTTTATTAGTTTTATGGGTAGCATACAGAATATTTTTGAAACCGAATGCTACTGGCGAGTGGTATGACAAGGATGGTAACAAAATAATAATATCACACAACACACTTACCGGTAAAGCAGTGGATGGTAATGGTAAATCTATAAATATAACGGATAATCTCGTTAAAATAGGCGCAGACACAGATATCACGGGAGTTATCATTCGTATCGGTGTATGGGATTACGAAAATCTCATTCTATTTACCGATGGCACATCAATATCACGTCTACGATAAAATATTTATTTATGTTATTTTTTTTTGAATATTTATTTGATTATTTTATTTCGAATTATATACGAATTGCTTACTATGGATAGTGATAATAATATGTCGGGAGGTGATATGGAATGGTCGGGCGAAAGTCCATTTGTAACAGGTGGAAATGTATGGTCTTCTGTATCTGATGCTGTACGTAATCCAAACAATAAATCGAGACTAGTTTTATCTATCAAAGCGTTAAACGAAGTAATTTTATTATTAAGCGTGCTCTTTTTGTGTTTTACTGTATGGGTATCTGATAGTACCGATACCAAACTTGTTAAAATAACATCTGCTTTTGTATTTTGCTCAATTGTAGCTCTAAATTTGCTGGATGTAACACAGAGAGTGTTACCCGGTAATGATATTGCTGCCGGTGCGGCAGGATTAGTACCCTTGGTGGGCTCATTAATGGCTGTTGTAGGTATCGCGAATTAATGGACATTTAAACGTCCCCATATTTAGTGAATATTTTTTTTTGTAAATAAATTAAATAATTAAAAAAGCGTCTATCGTTGTATCGGGTATGTAAAGAGGTTAAAAATAAGTTTTGTCATTTCTTTAACAAAAGACACTTATGTGTATTTTTATATTTTTTATTTTTATTTATGGGTATTTATATACTGAGATCAATAATACAAGATGGCAACAGCAGGTATCTTTACGATTATTACAAACGACGGTAAGCAAGACCGCGTTTTGATGGCTACGGCCCTTTTACATAGTCGCTTGGCTTCTATCAATAAAGCTAAGCTTAGCAATAACGGAGGAAGAGCGGATGATGTTGTAAATCTGCCCACACTTTTGGATATCGAAAGAACTCACGTTCTCTTCACCAATTCTCACTTCAAACCCTTCGTAGCGATTGGATACGAATACAATAAGGTTCGCGCTGCTAGTGGTAACCCTGCTTTGGGATCAACCATTCAATTCAACATTCCTCAATTCGGAGACTTCTTCCATGATATTGCTTGCCATGTTACTCTTGGCCAACCCACTCTTACCATTACGAGTGGTACGGATTCGTCTAACGAACCCCTTATGAGATGGGCTCCATTCCCAGGAGAACGTCTTCTTAAGAAAGTAACTCAGGAAGTTGCTGGTAATCCATTGGATTCTTATACATTCCATTCAACAAACATGCACCGTGAATTCCGTGTACAACCCAATAAACGTCTCGCCTGGGATCGCTGTGTCGGTCAAGAAGTTCCCGAACACGGTTGGGTTAGACAACCTGATTGGGCTAGTTCTGGTGTAGCCAGTGCTAGCGTAACTCACCGAGTCTTGGCTGATGTTACCCGCGGAAATCAAACGCCCACCGGTCAAAAATCCGGAGATTTGGAATTGTTTATTCCATTCTTGTTCTGGTATAACTTGGATGTTCGCCAGGCAGTTCCTTCCGTTGCCATTCCCAATGGTCAACGTTATATCAATTTGGATCTCGCCACTCTTGATGAACTCTGTGGCGTCGTCCCTCGTGGAGCTGGTACTTGGTCATCCCCAAATGCTACATTGGTAGAATCCGTTGCTACTCTTAAGAGCATCGAACTCTACGTAAATAATATCTTCGTTAATCCCGAAGTACACAAGATCTACATGAAACGTGTGGGATTCTCTCTTATCCGTGTTCACCGTGAACAACTTTATAACGCTAATGCTAGCTCCGCTGAAATTCTTCTTCAGCAATTGAAATGGCCTATTGAATACTTGTTCGTAGGCATGAAAGTTAAGGACTACTATGCGTCAAGTGATGCTGCTACTAAGCGTCAACACCTTGATAAATGGCATACATTCCATTCACGATCCACTGGTACATACAAGACCGATGGACAAAAAGTATTTAAGGAAACTAAGCTTCTTACCGCCGCTTCTGATTCCCTTGGTATTGCTGCCACTACTGGTGCTTTGACTACTTCTGGAACAGCCGTATTGGCTGTTACCGTTGCCGCCGGAAACATGCTCCGTATTGGTGGTGCTACATACACAGTAGCTACTGGCGCGGCTGCTGCGGCTGCTGCTACAGGTGTTGCTGTTACACCAATTCCTTCCGCGGCTATTACAGCTTCCGCTGCTTATGCCGCTGATGCCTGGTTGGTAACTCCTCAAGGTTTGGAAGTTCAAACCGATATCTGCACCAGAACCATGAACGACTTGTCTATCAAGGCTCACGGTATCAGTATCTACGATACTCTTCCTCATGGATTCTTCAATGGATACACTCCATACCATTATGGTGGACCCAATATCAATACTCCTGCTGATTGTGGATTGGCCTTTGTACCATTCTGCTTGTATCCAGGAACGTATCAACCAAGTGGTCATATTAACGTTTCGCGTGCTCGTGAATTCTATCTCAGCTACACTTCCAGTGTAATTACTTCCGGTACTGAAGGTACTTTGGTAGCTGTTGCTAGCGCTATCAACTTCTTGTTGATTAGTGATGGTTCCGCTGTTCTTCGTTATT